>Ga0114965_10041_pt1 | contig 11646 bp, 7 predicted proteins | sample C_140205_EF_Meta_FD_87024 | JGI IMG/M metagenome (GOLD analysis project Ga0114965, IMG submission 87024) | Freshwater microbial communities from Lake Croche, Canada to study carbon cycling - C_140205_EF_MetaG | ecosystem: Environmental > Aquatic > Freshwater > Lake | place: Lake Croche, Canada... | reverse complement strand
TAAATTGAACCTCATGGCGCGCGGCAAAATGAAGCGCGACGACTTCATGGCGCAGATTGCCGAGGCCACGCGCGACATGGTGGCGAAGGCCAAGCGTCACGAGAGCGACACGGTGCCGGGCGACTACGGCAAGCTCAGCGTGCCGTGCCCCAAATGCGGCGGCGAGATCCACGAGAATTACAAAAAGTTCCAGTGCCAGAAATGCGATTTCGCCCTTTGGAAGATTGTGGCAAGCCGTCAGCTGGAGATTTCCGAGGTGGAGGAACTCCTCAGCAAGGGCGTGGTGGGGCCGCTGCAGGGCTTCCGCAGCAAGCAGGGTTTTCCGTTCGCGGCCATCATCAAGATGGGTGCGGAATTCAAGCCGGAGTTTGACTTCGGCAACGATCAGAACAAGGACGGCGAGGCGGGTGCTCCGGTGGATTTCACCGGCAAGGATCCTCTCGGCACCTGTCCGGCTTGCGGGGCCAGAGTGTTTGACGCCGGCATGAACTACGTCTGCGAGAAACAGGCCGGGCCCGAAAAGACCTGCACGTTCCGCAGCGGCAAAATTATCCTGCAGCAGACCATCGAGCCGGCGCAGCTCCAGAAACTGCTGGCGACGGGGCGGACCGATTTGCTCAAGGGCTTCGTTTCTAAGAAAAACAACCGCAAGTTCGAGGCGTTTCTGGTGGTGAAAGATGGCAAGACTGCGTTTGAGTTTGCGCCGCGCGAGAAGAAGGGCAAGGCCAAGGGCGGTGCGCCGAGCGAGCCCCTGCCCAAGATCGATTTCACCGGCAAGGAGCCCATCGGCAAATGCCCCAAATGCGGCGGCAGCGTGTTCGACACCGAGCAGGGCTATCTCTGCGAAAAATCGCAGCTGGAGGCCAAGGCCTGTAAATTCAAGATTGGGAAGATGATTTTGGAGCAGCCGATTGAGCTGCCGCAGGCGCAGAAAATTCTTGCCGAGGGTCGAAGCAATCTGCTCGATAAATTTATCTCGAAGGCGGGGAAGCCGTTCCCGGCCTTCCTGGTGATGGATCCCAAGGGCAAGGTGACCTTTGAGTTCCCGCCGCGCGACGAGTAACCATCATTGCGCGCGAGGGCCCTCAAGGTTCCGATGCCGGAATGGATGGGCCTTATGGCCGCTGCGCTTCCACCTCAAACACAGCACGTGCAGCTTCACTTCAAAGAATACGGACGGGGCAGGGCGGTCATCCTGCTGCACGGCCTTTTCGGGTCGTCAGATAACTGGCATTCCCTCGCACTGCGCCTGTCTTCCTCGTTTCACGTCCTCGTCCCGGATCAGCGCAATCACGGCCGGTCGCCGCACAGCGACCGGATGAGTTATGATCTGATGGCCGCCGATGTGGCGGCGCTCATGGATTTCCGGGGGATCGGCAGCGCTGCGGTGCTGGGCCATTCCATGGGGGGCAAAACAGCCATGCAGTTCGCCCTGCAGTTTCCGGACCGGGTGGAGCGGCTCATCGTCGTGGACATGGCGCCCCGGGCCTATGCCCCCGTGCACAGGGGGGTAATGGCCGCGCTGCTGGCCCTGGATTTGAAATTATTTTCGACGCGGCAGGCGATTGAGGATGCGCTCGCTTCGGAGATTCCCGATGTGAGCGTGCGGCGTTTTCTGCTCAAAAACATTGGGACCACCCCCGGCGCCGGTTTTTTCTGGAAGCTGAACCTGCGCGGCCTCTTGGATCAAAACGAATCGCTGTACCGCCCCGTTTCCCCGACGACTTCCGGCGCCGGCCCCTTTTCAAAACCGGGGCTGTTCGTCCGCGGCGGCAAATCCGATTATCTCGGCCCCGATGACGAGCCGCTGATTCGCGCTCTTTTTTCCAATGCAGAAATCCGGACCGTTCCCGAGGCCGGGCACTGGGTTCACGCCGATGCGCCGGAGGATTTCCTCCGGATGGTCCTCGATTTTCTTAAGGCAGAGTGAGGCGCGGACGCCTGCCGCCACATTTTCAGATGGGCTTTCAGGCGCGCGGATGGGCTGCGTCGTAGGCTTTCTTCAGGCGCTCCGTGGTGACGTGCGTGTAAACCTGTGTGGTGACCAGGTGCGCATGGCCGAGCAGTTCCTGCACGCTGCGCAGGTCCGCCCCGGCGTCCAGCAGGTGCGTGGCATAGCTGTGCCGCAGCTTGTGCGGCGTCAGGCCGGGATCCAATCCGGCCAGGGCGAGATATTTCTTCAATCGACGGGACAGCTGCAGCGGCCGGAGCGGTGCGGGATTGCTGGTCTCGGCAAGAAAAACGGGCGAAGCCCCGACCGGCGGCTGTTTAAACGTGTTCCAATAATCCTGAATGGCCATCAGCGCGGGTTTTCCCACCGGGACGTGCCGCTCTTTTTTTCCCTTGCCGCGAACCTGGACGGTCTGCCCGCCCCAGTCGATGTCCTCGGCCCGCAGGCCGCACACCTCGCTCACGCGCAGGCCGCAGGAATAAATAGTTTCAAGAACGGCGACGTCGCGGAGGGCGGCGACCTGGGAAACCGGCCGGCCGGCTTTTTTGACTTTGGGATTTTTGAGCAGCTCGAACGGGGCAATGAGCAGGGCTTCCATCTGGTCGCGCGTCAAAAATTTCGGCAGCCGCCGCTCCAATTTCGGCAGGGACAGGTTTTTTATGGGCGAGGCCTGGGCGGCGCCGCGCCGGATAAGAAATTGATAGAAGGTGCGGAGCGCGGAAAAACGGAGCTGCATCGCCGCGCGGCTCAGGCGGTTCCGCCCCAGAAAGCGCACAAAGCCCCGGAAATCATCGCGCTCGAGCTTTTCCCAGGCGGGCATCGCCGCGCGCTCGTTGTGGTGCCAGCGCAAAAATTCCGTGAGCGCCTGCCGGTAATTGCGCTGCGTGTAAACCGAGGCGCCGCGGTCCGTCGCCAGGTGCGCCAAAAACTGGTGCGTCCATGGCTCGGTCAGGCCCGGTTCGCTGGAGGGGGCGTCGGTCATGCTTGAACTGAGATTACCGCAGTCCGGGACCGATGGGGAGCAAAACCGCCGGCGCTGGATGACAGCGGTCACCCCGCCCGTTTTCCCCCTGACGGAAGCTTTCCGGGGTAATTTCAGGCTTGCGTTTTGCCGTTTGGCGCGGATGATTTAGCCCCTTTATGGACACTCGAGAACTAACCGCCTCCGACTACCTCTTCAAACTCTGGCCGTGGATTGAAGCCAACCTCAAGCGCATCGCCTATGCCCTCGGGGCCGCCGCCGTGCTGGTCTTTTTATTCCTCTATTATTCCTACAGCCAGAAACAAAAAGAGGCCGCCGCCGGCCTGGCGCTGACCCAGGCGATGGTTTCCAACAGCGCGAACCCGTCCGCAGAAACCTACTTGAAAATCGCTGGCGCCTATCCCGGAACCGTTGCCGCCCAGCGCGCCCAGCTGGAAGGGGCCGCCGCGCTGTTCCACGCCGGCAAGTTTCCCGAGGCGCAGACTCAGTTCCAGGCTTTTATCAATGCCAATCCGGATGGATCCTTTACTCCGACCGCCCTTTTGGGCGTGGCGGCTAGCTTGGAAGCCCAGGGTAAAAACGATCTTGCCATTCCCGCTTATCAAAAAGCCGCCAGCCTGTCGGCCGGCCCGACCGTGGGCGCCAACGCCAAATTTGCAATGGCCCGCGTCTATGCCGCCCAGGGCAAAACCGCCGAATCCTTGAAGCTGTACGAGGAAGTGGCCCGCACGTATCCGAACAGCACTCTGGGCAATGACGCCGGGCTGCGCGCGATGGAACTCAAGACCCAATCGGCCCCCACTCCTGCCCAGTCGGCCCCCGCCGCGGCCGCGGCGCCCTTTACTCTGACTCATTGATTGGCATGAAGCTGACCATCATCGGCACCGGCTACGTCGGCTTGGTCTCAGGAACCTGCTTTGCTGAGGTCGGTCACCACGTCATCTGCGTGGATAGCGACGCCGCCAAGGTCAAACTGTTGCAGGCGGGCGGCATTCCCATCTATGAACCTGGACTGGAAGAGCTGGTCCGGAAAAACGTCGCCGCCGGGCGGCTCAGCTTCACCCACAGCACGGCGGAAGGCGTTGAGAAATCGGACGTCATCTTCATCGCCGTCCCCACCCCGCCCCAGCCGGACGGCTCGGTGGACTTGAGCTACATCGAGCGCGTGGCCCGCGACATCGCCGGCGCCATGACCAGCTACAAGATTGTGGTGGACAAAAGCACGGTGCCCGTCAAAACCGGCGAGAAAGTTGCCGAGACCATCCAGCGCTACTGCCCCGCCAAGGTGGAATTCGACGTGGTCAGCAACCCTGAATTTTTGCGCGAAGGGTTTGCCGTCGGCGACCTGATGAAGCCCGACCGCGTGGTGATCGGCACCCGCTCGCCCCGGCCCGTCGCGGCCATGCGCGAAATTTACACCCCGTTCCAGGCGCCTATCATCGTCACCGACATCAACTCCGCGGAACTTATCAAGCACGCGGCGAACTCCTTTCTAGCGCTGAAGATTTCCTATATCAACGCCATCGCCACGGTCTGCGAGGCGGCGGGCGCCAACGTGCAGGAGGTGGCGCAGGGCATCGGGCTAGACGAGCGCATTGGACGCCGTTTTCTCAATGCCGGCATCGGCTTCGGCGGCAGCTGTTTCCCCAAGGATTTGAGCGCGTTCATTAAAATCGCCGAGCAGATCGGCTATGATTTCAAGCTGCTCAAAGAGGTGCAGCATATTAATGCCGACCAGATGGAGCGCTTCCTCAAGAAAATCACCGACACGCTCTGGGTGCTCAAGGACAAGACCATCGGCGTGCTCGGGCTGGCTTTCAAGCAGAACACCGATGATGTCCGCTCCTCTCCGGCGATTGCCCTGTGCCAGCGGCTGATCCAGGAGGGGGCAACCCTGCGGGTGCATGATCCCAAGGGCATGGAAAAGGCCCGGGCCCTGCTGCCGACCGCGACGTATGTGGAGGATATGAACGCCGTGGCGGAAGGCTGTGATGCCCTGGTGGTGGCGACGGAATGGGAAGAGTTCAAACAGCTCGACCTAGCGCGCGCCAAAAAAGGGATGACGCATCCGATCCTGTTCGACGGGCGCAATCTTTTCGATCCCGCGGAAATGGTGCGGCTGGGCTGGATATACAAGAGCGTCGGCCGATAACCCCGGGACGACCCGTTCCGGATGGCGGATACAACCCCAGCGCCCCTGTTATCGAGTTCCCTGCCGCGGATGGAGGTTTCGGCCGCGCTCATTTTTCACGGCGGAAAACTGCTCATCGCGCAGCGGCGCGCGGATGCCCATCTGGGCGGTCTCTGGGAGTTTCCCGGAGGAAAACGGGAGGCGGGGGAAACCTTTGAGCAATGCCTCGTCCGCGAAATCCAGGAGGAGCTCGGGGTGACCATCGCTGTCGGCGAGTTATTTGAGGAGGTTCTCCACACCTACCCGGAACATTCCGTGCTGCTGAAATTCTTCCTCTGCCAACTGATTTCCGGAGTGCCGCAACCGCTGGGCTGCGCCGCCCTCCAGTGGATCCATAAAAGGCAGCTGGCCGATTTCCAATTCCCCGCCGCCGATGCGCGCCTGCTGATGAAAATCAGCCGCGCGTCCCAAATGCAAAGTTTTTTCCCCTGAACTCCGAACTCCCGCAGCGGTTTCGGTGACAGGTTATCGCCGCCACCCCGTTCGCCCCGCACGGGCAAAAAAACGGCGAAGCGCGGTCTGGGCGCTTCGCCGGTGAAAAAGGCGGCAGGGGTCAGAGCTTTCCGTAAGCTTGCTCAACGACCTGTTTGAAGTTGTTTTCGCCCGGCTGAACGATGCCGAATTCGCGCTGGGCGTTTTCGGCTGAATCGCTGGCATGGGCGGCATTGACCATGATGGTGGAGCCAAATTCGCGGCGGATACTGCCGGGCGGCGCCTTGGACGGGTCGGTGGGCCCGAGCACATCGCGGATCTTGTTCACCGCGCCCACGCCCTCATAGACGAGGGCGATGCACTTCTCCGTCCCGGGCTTGGCCCAGTCGCCCTTGGGAATCTCCCCGGGCGCGCGGCCGGACATAAATCGCACGATGTTATCGAACTGGGCATCGCCCTGAAGCGGTCCGAGGACATCTCCCAGCACCTTTTGGTCGGACTCAGAAATCTTGAAGCCAAACTCTTTCTCCAGCAGTTCCTTGGCCTTGGCGCTGACGCCATCCTTGAGTTTGGCGCGGAGAAATTCGCGGACGGGCCCGTAAAATTCCATCGCCTGGGCGGTGCTCATGGGCAGAACCTTGGCTCCCACGATGTAGAGTCCGGTGCGCGAGAAGAAGTCAATGACATTGCCGGGTCGACCCGTGGGGAAGCGAAAATTGTCGGGCTTGATGAGGACCAGCGTGCGTTCGGGTTTTTCGCCGGCGGCGTAGCTGTTGACGTTTTCCAGGATGCCTCCATCGAGATCGGAGTAGCGGGCCCACAATTTCAATTTGTGCTCAGCTTCCTCAGCATTGGGCGCCGCCAGCACGGCGGGCTCGAAATAGCGGACGTTGCCGTTGTCATCCTGAATCAGGTCGCTATACGTGTCGCGGATGGTCTCCCCGCTGCGGCGGCCCGATGTCAGATTGCCGACCACGGAACGGACCTTGCGCACGGCTTCATCGCCACGGAACAGAAGCATCATCACCCGGCGGCGGCGGCCGGTCTTGGGGTCGGGCGAGAGGTTTTCCAAGACATATTGCTTGAGCAATTCCTGAACCTTTCGGTCCTGGGTATCTTGGGCGGAAACGATGGTGTCCGCATACTCCTTCACCAGCTCAGCGCTGGGGGAGAACATCCGGAGGCCCGCTAAATCCAGGCCGGTCCGGGTGATGAGGCGGCTCAGGATGCCGCCGGTGCGGGATTTATAGAGGGAATAGGGTGTGACAATGACGTAGGCAAGCTGTTGAGACATAATATATAATGAATCTTAAGCAGCTACGGGAGGGGGGACGGGAGCCGGTGCGGTGGCTGATTTGCCAAGAATCTTAAACATCACCGTGCCACAGGTGGGGCATTTGCCCTTGATGGCCTTGCGGCCGTTTTTCATGGTTTCCTCCAGGCCATCCACGATCTCTTTTTTGGCTTTGCACTTTACACAATATCCTTCTGCCATAAATATTTTACCGCCCCTTGCTTCATGCACTGGACGGTCCGAGGAGTTTAGAAGACCTAGGGCACCAAAGCAACTTTGAAATAACGACTGAGAAATGAGGGGCTTATAAAAAAACTCCTTGCCCCCCTTCCAATGGAGCCGGCGCTGACCAGTTTTTTGAAAACAATTATTGCGCACAAATCGAAATTCAGTAAAAAATAAGTGGCTGTCGGCTCATCCGCCGTGCCAGCCACGAAAAAACAATGCAGACCGTCAACGAAATCGACCAGCGGCCCCCGGGCGCACCCTTGAAACAAGGTCTTTACGACCCGCAGTTTGAACACGACGCCTGCGGTCTGGGCTTTGTTGTGAACATCAAGGGCAAAAAATCCCACCAGACGGTGAGTGACGCCTTGCAGATTCTGGTCAACCTCGACCACCGCGGTGCCGTGGGCTGCGAGGCGAACACCGGCGACGGCGCGGGCATCCTCCTGCAGATCCCCCACGATTTTCTGGCAGCGCAGGCGGCCTCCCTCGGGTTCAGCCTGCCCGCGCCCGGCCATTACGGCGTTGGCATGATGTTTCTGCCCAAAAATCCCAGCCAGCGCGAAGCTGTTCAGTCCGCCATCGCGGCCATCATCGCCGCCGAAGGTCAGACCCTGCTCGGCTGGCGCGCGGTGCCGGTGGACAATTCCGCCCTGGGCAAATCGGCCGTGGCTGCGGAGCCGTTCATGGCGCAGATGTTCATCGCCCGCAGCGCGGCCCTCAAAGACGAGGCTGCTTTTGAGCGCAAGCTGTATGTCATCCGCAAGATCGCGGAGCAGACCATCCGCTACGGCGACCGGATTCCCGGCGGCAAATGGTTTTATGTTTCCAGCCTGTCGGCGCGGACCATCACCTATAAGGGCATGCTGATGCCGGAGCAGGTGGCGGGGTATTATCCCGACCTGTGCGACCCGGCGTTCACCACGGCGCTGGCGCTGGTGCATTCGCGTTTCAGCACCAACACCTTTCCCAGCTGGGACCGCGCGCATCCCAACCGTTACATTGCGCACAATGGAGAAATCAACACCCTGCGCGGGAACGTCAATTGGATGAAGGCGGCCCAGGCTCACTTCGTCTCCGAATTGTTCGGCGAGGACATCCAGAAAGTTATTCCCGTCATCAACACCGACAACAGCGACTCGGCCCAGTTCGACAACGTGGTCGAGCTCCTCACGCTGGCCGGGCGCGAGCTGCCGCATGCGATGATGATGATGATCCCTGAGCCCTGGGAGAACCATGAGAGCATGGACCCGGAACGGCGCGCCTTTTACGAATACCACTCCTGTCTGACCGAGCCGTGGGATGGCCCGGCCTCGATGGCCTTCACGGATGGCAAATTCATCGGGGCATGCCTCGATCGCAACGGCCTGCGCCCGTCCCGCTATTACGTCACCAAGGACGACATGGTCATCATGGCCTCGGAGGCGGGCGTGCTGCCCATCGCCCCGGATCGGGTGGCCATCAAGGGCCGGCTGCAGCCGGGACGCATGTTTTTGATCGACACCGAGCAGGGTCGGATCATTGCCGACGAGGAGCTCAAGCGGAAATATTCCGGCGCCAAACCGTATCGCCAATGGCTGGACGAACACCATATCCTTCTAGAAAACCTGCCCGAACCGGTGCTGCCTCCGGAACCGGCCCACCGAAAAATCCTTCAGGAACAGCAGGCCTTCGGCTATACCTTCGAGGATTTGCGTTTCATCGTGGGCCCGATGGCCAAAGACGGCATTCAGCCTCTCGGCTCCATGGGAACGGACACGCCGCTGGCCGTTCTCTCGCAGAAGCCCCAGCTGCTCTACAACTATTTCAAACAGCTTTTCGCCCAGGTCACCAACCCGCCCATCGATCCCATCCGTGAGGAGATCGTTACCTCGACTGAGACCATGGTCGGCTCGCGCGGCGGCCTGCTGAATCCAGTGCCTGAGAGCTGTGCCCTGATTAAACTGGCGCAGCCCATTCTCACCAATGCCGAATTGGAAAAACTCCGGCATATTACGCAGCCCGGCTTCAAATGCCAGACCCTGCCGATATTATTCCCGGCCGCCGCCGGCCAGCAGGGGCTGCAGACCGCGCTGGACAATCTGTTTGCCGCAGCCGACTTGGCCATCAAAAACGGCGTGAACATCCTGATTCTGTCCGATCGGGGCGTCTCGCCGGAACTCGCGCCCCTTCCGGCCCTACTGGCCACCGCCGGCCTGCATCATCACCTCATCCGCGCTGGCACGCGCAGCCGCGTCGGACTGGTCCTGGAATCCGGCGAGCCGCGCGAGGTCCATCATTTCGCCCTGCTTATCGGCTACGGCTGCAGCGCTATCAACCCCTATCTCGCCTACGAGACCATCGCCGACCTCATCCAGCAGGGCCTGCTGCCGTCCGCCGACCTTCAGAAATCCATCCAGAAATTCATCAAGGCCGCCATCAAGGGCGTCGTGAAGACCATGGCCAAGATGGGCATCTCCACCGTGCAGAGCTATCGCGGAGCTCAGATCTTCGAGGCTGTCGGCTTGAACAGCGAGGTCGTGGACAGGTATTTCACATGGACTCCCTCGCGCATCCAGGGCATCGGCCTGGACGTCATCGCCGCCGAGGCGCTGGCGCGCCATCACCATGCCTATCCCAGCCGGGCGCCCAACGGCGAACTCGATCCGGGCGGCCAGTATCAGGTCCGCGACGGCGGCGAGCAGCATCTGTTCAATCCTCAGACGATTCATAAGTTGCAGGTGGCTTGCCGGACGAACAATGAGAAGGTGTACCGCGAGTACGCCGACCTGCTCAACGACCGGAGCAAGACGCTGTGCACGCTGCGCGGCCTGCTGGACTTTCAGCCGGCGGAATCCCCCGTCCCCCTCGAGGAGGTCGAGAGCGTGGAGAGCCTCATGAAGCGCTTCAAGACCGGCGCCATGAGCTACGGATCCATCTCCAAGGAAGCGCATGAGGCGCTGGCCGTGGCGATGAACCGGATCGGCGGACGCAGCAACACCGGCGAAGGTGGCGAAGACCCCTTGCGCTATTTTCTCGAGGCAAACGGCGACTCGAAGAATTCCGCCATCAAACAAGTTGCCAGCGGACGCTTCGGGGTGACCAGCCATTACCTCGTCAATGCCAAGGAACTTCAGATCAAGCTGGCGCAGGGCGCTAAGCCCGGCGAGGGCGGCGAACTGCCTGGTAAAAAAGTTTACCCCTCCATCGCCAAAACGCGCGGCACCACGGCCGGGGTCGGCCTGATTTCCCCGCCGCCTCACCATGATATTTATTCCATCGAGGATCTGGCCGAACTGATTCACGACCTCAAGAACGCCAACCGCGAAGCCCGCGTGAGCGTCAAGCTCGTCGCCGAAGTCGGCGTCGGCACCGTCGCCGCCGGAGTGGCCAAGGCGCACGCGGATGTCGTTTTGATTTCCGGCCATGACGGCGGCACGGGCGCGTCGCCCCTCTCCTCCATCAAGCACGCCGGAGGCCCGTGGGAGCTGGGCCTGGCCGAAACGCACCAGACCCTCGTGCTTAACAACCTGCGCAGCCGCGTCTATCTCGAGGCCGATGGCCAGCTGAAGACCGGGCGCGACGTGGCCATTGCCGCGCTGCTGGGCGCTGAGGAGTTTGGTTTTGCCACCGCTCCGCTCGTGACTCTGGGCTGCATCATGATGCGCGTCTGCCATCTCAACACCTGCCCCGTGGGCGTGGCCACCCAGGATCCCAAACTGCGAGGCCGGTTCACCGGTGACCCCCAGCACGTCATCCATTTCATGCGCTTCATCGCCATGGAGCTCCGCGAGATCATGGCCCGGCTCGGCTTCCGCAAGCTGGAGGAAATGGTGGGCCGAACGGACAAGCTCGTCCCCTGGAAGGCCATCGGGCATTGGAAAGCCCAAGGTCTGGACCTCACGCCCATCCTGCATCGCCCGGACATGAGTCCGGAAGTGGGGCGTTTCCGCCAGCAGGATCAGGATCACGGACTGGAAAAATCCCTGGATGTGACATACCTGCTGGACCTCTGCAAACCGGCCCTCGAGCGCGGCGAATCCGTCCGCGCCGAACTGCCGATTCGCAACGTTCATCGCGTGGTCGGCACCATCACCGGCAGCGAGCTCACCCGGCGCCACGGGTCCGCTGGGCTGCCGGAGGACACCATCCGGCTCAAGTTCAACGGCAGCGCGGGCCAGAGCTTTGGCGCCTTCATGCCCAAGGGGATGACCCTTGAACTCGAGGGCGATGCCAATGATTATTTCGGCAAGGGCCTGAGCGGCGGCAAGCTTATCGTGTATCCCCCGAAGTCGGCTACCTTCAAGGCCGGCGAAAACATGATCATCGGCAACGTCGCGTTTTACGGCGCCACGTCGGGCGAAGCGTTCCTCTGCGGCATGGCCGGCGAACGGTTTTGCGTGCGCAATTCCGGGGTGAATGTTGTGGTGGAAGCCATCGGCGATCACGGCTGCGAATACATGACCGGCGGCCGCGTCGTGGTCCTCGGCACCACCGGTCGCAACTTTGCCGCCGGCATGAGCGGCGGTATTGCCTACATCCTCGATGAGCTGGGCGATTTCGCTTCCCGCTGCAATCGGGAGATGGTGGCC
>Ga0114965_10039_pt1 | contig 11854 bp, 14 predicted proteins | sample C_140205_EF_Meta_FD_87024 | JGI IMG/M metagenome (GOLD analysis project Ga0114965, IMG submission 87024) | Freshwater microbial communities from Lake Croche, Canada to study carbon cycling - C_140205_EF_MetaG | ecosystem: Environmental > Aquatic > Freshwater > Lake | place: Lake Croche, Canada... | reverse complement strand
TTTTTCTCGGTGCGCGAAGCCTTGCAGTTCCAGTCGGGCTATTTTGGCATTCGACACAACCACGACTGGATCGACGAGTTGCTCAGCAGTCTGGGCTTGGCCGACAAAGCCAACAGCAACATGCGCCAGCTCTCGGGCGGCATGAAGCGGCGTGTGTTGGTCGCCCAGGCCTTGGTGCACAAACCCCCCGTGATCGTGTTGGACGAACCCACCGCGGGGGTGGATGTGGAGCTGCGACAAACACTGTGGCACTTCATTGCCAAGCTCAACAAGCAAGGCCACACGGTCTTGCTCACCACCCATTATTTGGAAGAAGCCGAGGCATTGTGCTCGCGCATTGCCATGCTCAAAGCCGGGCGGGTGGTGGCACTCGATTCCACCAGCGAGCTCTTGAAGGCGTCGGCCAGCAATGTGCTGCGCTTCAAATTGGACGCCGACTTGCCCGCTGCGCTAGTCTCCAAGGCACGGGTGACGGGGCGCATTGTGCAGCTGCCGGCTCACACGGCCTGGGAAGTGGAGGAGCACTTGGCCGCCTTGAGGCTTGCAGGCCTCGTGCCCGAAGACATCGAGATCAGAAAAGCCGACTTGGAGGACGTCTTCATCGATGTCATGAACCAACACGCTCCAGGAGCCCCAGCATGAGAGGGTGGAGCGCATTGTTTTATAAAGAGGTGCTGCGGTTTTGGAAGGTGTCCTTTCAGACGGTGGCGGCCCCGGTGCTCACGGCAGTCTTGTATTTGCTGATCTTTGGACATGTGTTGGCCGACCATGTGAAGGTCTATGAGACGGTGGGATACACCTCGTTTTTGTTGCCTGGTTTGGTGATGATGAGTGTGCTGCAAAACGCCTTTGCCAATAGCTCCTCGTCGATGGTGCAAAGCAAGATCATGGGCAACTTGGTCTTCCTCTTGCTCACCCCTTTGGGACACTGGAGTTGGTTTTTTGCCTATGTGCTCTCGGCCATGGTGCGGGGCATGGCGGTGGGACTTGGCGTGCTTTTGGTCACCACATGGTTCGTGCCCTTGACGTTTTACAATCCCTTGTGGATTTTGACGTTCGCGCTCTTGGGCTCGGCCATGCTCGCGACCTTGGGGCTCATTGCTGGGCTGTGGGCGGAGAAGTTTGACCAGATGGCGGCCTTTCAAAACTTTGTGATCGTGCCCATGACCTTTTTAAGCGGGGTGTTTTACTCCATTCATTCTCTGCCAGTGTTTTGGCAACAGGTGAGTCATTTGAACCCGTTTTTTTACATGATCGATGGTTTCCGTTATGGCTTTTTTGGCCAAAGCGATGCCTCCCCGTGGCTGAGCTTGGGGCTCGTTGGTGGGGCCTTGATGGCCATCTCATCGCTCGCCTTGTATTTGCTCAAAACGGGTTACAAAATTCGGGGTTGATCAAGAAAAGACGGCCCACCATCCCATCCTTTGGCCTGAAAGGCTTGGATTTTTTTCGCTTTTTAGCACACTCACCATGACCGAAAACGACCTCAAAGACCTCATCTCCACTGGACTTTCGTGCTCACACCTCGAGCTTGAGGGGGACGGCCGGCATTGGTTTGCCACCATCGTGTCGTCCGAATTCCAAGGCTTGAGGCCCATCGCGCGGCATCAGCGTGTTTACAAAACGCTGGGCACACGCATGCAAACCGATGAGGTGCATGCGTTGTCCATGAAGACCTTCACGCCCGAGGAGTGGGCACAGCAATCGGGCCCGGTTGGGTCTGGCGCGAAACCTTAAGCCATGGACGCACTCCTCATCCACGGTGGTCACCCCTTGAATGGGGAGGTGAGCATCTCTGGCGCCAAGAATGCCGCCTTGCCTGAACTGTGTGCAGCCCTCCTCACCGAGGAGCCTGTGGCACTCCACAATGTGCCCGCGCTGCAAGACGTGGCGACCATGGTGAAGCTGCTCACCAACATGGGGGTGCGAGTCGAGCGGCAACCAAACCACGTGGTGACCCTCACCGCTGGACACGCCATTGAGCCGGTGGCGCCGTATGAGTTGGTCAAAACCATGCGTGCGTCCATTTTGGCCTTGGGGCCACTCTTGGCGCGTTTGGGTCGCGCTCGCGTGTCGCTGCCGGGCGGCTGCGCCATTGGTTCACGCCCAGTGGACCAGCACATCAAGGGGCTCCAAGCCATGGGTGCTCACATCCATGTTGAACACGGCTACATGTTGGCGTCCTTGGGGGCGGGGGTGGAGAAGACCCAAAGACTCAAAGGCGCGCGCATCACCACCGACATGGTGACGGTCACGGGCACAGAAAATTTGATGATGGCCGCGTGTCTTGCCACGGGTGAGACGGTGCTGGAAAACGCCGCCCAAGAGCCCGAGGTCACCGACTTGGCCAACATGCTCATCAAGATGGGCGCACACATCGAGGGGGTGGGCACGTCTCGCCTTCGCATTGAGGGCGTGCAGTCCTTGCACGGGGTCAAGCACGACGTGGTGGCCGACCGCATTGAGGCGGGCACCTTCTTGTGTGCGGTCGCCTGCACCGGTGGGCGCGTGTTCTTGAAAGGGGCCCGTTCAGCGCATTTGGAGGCCGTGATTGAAAAGCTCGTGAGCGCAGGTGTCACCATCGATGCGCACGAGGACGGTATCTGGGTCGAGGCGCAAGCGGGCGCGCACCAGCATTTGCGTGCGCAAAGTTTCAGAACGAGCGAGTACCCGGGCTTTCCCACCGACATGCAAGCGCAGTTCATGGTGCTCAATGCGGTGGCGAGTGGTTCGGCCATGGTCACCGAGACGATTTTTGAGAACCGCTTCATGCATGTGAACGAACTCGTACGCTTGGGGGCTCACATCGAGATTGATGGCAAAGTGGCCCTGACCCAGGGGGTGGCGTCACTGTCTGGTGCGGATGTGATGGCCACCGACTTGAGGGCGTCGGCCAGTTTGGTGATCGCGGGCTTGGTCGCCCAGGGGCAGACCCGGGTTCAACGCATCTACCACTTGGACCGCGGTTACGAGACAATGGAGTCCAAACTCGCCAGCCTTGGCGCACACATTGAAAGAGTGAAATGATCACACTGGCCCTCTCGAAAGGTCGAATTTTTGATGAAACCTTGCCACTCCTGCGCTCTGCCGGCATCGAGGTCTTGGAAGACCCCAGCACGTCCAGAAAACTCATCCTCCCCACCAATCACGCGGGCGTGAGAGTGGTGTTGGTGCGAGCGTCTGATGTGCCCACCTATGTGCAGTACGGTGGCGCAGACCTGGGGGTCACGGGACTTGACACCTTGATTGAGCACGGCGGCCAGGGGCTCTACCAACCGCTGGACCTCAGAATTGCACGCTGTCGCATGAGTGTGGCCGTGCCCAAGGGTTTTGACTATGAGGGCGCAGTTCGCCAGGGCTCGCGTCTCAAAGTGGCGACCAAGTATTTGAGCATTGCCAAGGATTTCTTCGCCACCAAAGGCGTGCACGTCGATTTGGTCAAACTCTACGGCAGCATGGAGTTGGCACCCTTGACGGGTTTGGCCCAAGCCATTGTCGATTTGGTCTCGACGGGCAGCACGCTCTTGGCCAACGATTTGGTCGAGGTCGAGCGCATCATGGACGTGAGCTCCAGACTCGTGGTCAACCAAGGCGCCTTGGTCTTGAAGCGCGAGCCCATGCGCGAGTTGATCGACGCCTTTGAGCGAGCGCTGTCATGATCCAAGCCCGCGTCAACTCGCTCAGCCCCTTGCGGCTTCAAACCACCCAAGCGGATTTTGAGGCTCGGTTTCAAGAGCGACTGCATTGGTCAAGCGTTCAAGACGAGGCGATTCACGCCCGTGTCAAAGGCATCCTCGAGCGAGTCAGGCTCGAAGGCGATGCGGCGGTCTTGTCGCTCACCCAGGAGCTCGATGGACTCGTTGCAAAGAGCATGTCGGATCTGGAGATCAACGCCAGTGAGCTCCAGGCCGCGTTTGAGGGTCTGCAAGAGGCGCAACGGGTGGCGCTGCAAACCGCGGCCGAGCGGGTGCGCCACTACCACCAAGCCCAACTGCAGTCGTGTGGCTTGTCGTGGAGTTATGTGGAGAGCGACGGCACGCGCCTGGGCCAAAAGGTCACGCCCTTGGACCGGGTGGGGATTTATGTGCCCGGTGGCCTCGCTGCCTACCCGTCCAGTGTGATCATGAATGCCATTCCAGCCCAAGTCGCTGGGGTGGGCGAGGTGGTGATGGTGGTGCCCACGCCCCACGGCGCGAAAAACGCATTGGTCTTGGCCGCAGCCCATGTGTGTGGGGTTCACCGCGTCTTCACGCTCGGAGGCGCACAGGCCATTGCGGCCTTGGCCTATGGCACGAGCACGGTGCCGCGGGTTGACAAAATCACCGGGCCTGGCAACGCCTATGTGGCCAGCGCCAAGCGCCAAGTGTTTGGTCAAGTGGGCATCGACATGATTGCGGGACCCAGCGAGATTTTGGTGCTGGCCGATGGCAGCACCCCGAGCGATTGGGTGGCCATGGATTTGTTCTCCCAAGCCGAGCACGACGCTTTGGCGCAAAGTATTTTGCTGTGCCCGCATGCGGACTACATCGACGAAGTGCTCGCCAGCATGCGCCGACTCCTCCCCGGCATGCCCCGCGCAGAGATCATTGTGAAATCCATCAATGACCGAGGTGCCTTGATTCACACGAGGAGCATGCTCGAAGCGTGTGAGATCAGCAACCGCGTGGCGCCCGAGCATTTGGAAGTGTCATCCCGCGCTCCACACGAGTGGGAGCCGCATTTGAGGCACGCTGGAGCCATCTTTTTGGGCGCCTACACCAGCGAATCCCTGGGCGACTATTGTGCTGGCCCCAACCATGTGTTGCCCACCTCGGGAACTGCGCGGTTCAGCTCGCCTTTGGGGGTTTATGATTTTCAAAAGCGCACGAGCTTGATCGAGGTGAGCGAGGGCGGTGCGCAGACCTTGGGCGCGGTGGCCAGTGTCTTGGCGCATGGAGAGGGCTTGTTTGCCCATGCCCGTGCGGCGGAGATGCGGCTGCATTCAGAGCGCATGGACCCAAGCGTTCCAGGGCCCACCACACCAAGCATTAAACTGTAGGACCGTGTCGCCCATTTTCCATCCGAGCGGTTTTTGATTCCTTATTGATGAGCACTCCTTCATGTCCGTGATTCCGTCACTCCAAGTCATTCGAGAAGACATCCAGGCTTTGAGCGCCTATGCTGTTCAAGATGCCCAGGGCTTCATCAAACTCGACGCCATGGAGAACCCGTATGTGCTCGAGCCCGCCATGCGCCAGGCTTTGGGAGAGCGTTTGTCGCAGGTGCACGTCAACCGCTATCCAGGCACACGCGTGCAAGACTTGAAGCGTGCCTTGATGGCCCATGCCCAAGTCCCCAGCGGCATGGAGTTGATGCTTGGCAACGGCTCAGACGAGCTCATTGGTTTACTGGATTTGGCGTGCGCCAAGCCGGGTGCGTGTGTGCTCGCGCCCGAGCCGGGTTTTGTGATGTACGCCATGAGCGCCAAGTTGCTAGGCTTGAAGTATGTGGGGGTGGATCTTACTGCGGACTTTGGGCTTGATGTGCCGGCCATGCAACAAGCCATTGAGCGGCACCGTCCGGCCATAGTCTACCTGGCCTATCCCAACAACCCCAGCGCCAATTTGTGGTCGCCAAGCGATATTGAGGCCATCATCGCTCAGGTTTCCGCTTACCAGGGGGTGGTGGTCATGGACGAGGCTTACCAGCCGTTTTCCAGCGACACTTGGCTCAACCGCATGCGCGAGGACCCGCAAAACAATGCCCAAGTGCTCTTGATGCGCACGCTCTCCAAATTCGGCTTGGCCGGTGCGCGTTTGGGCTATTTGGTGGGGGCGAAGGAATGGATTCAAACGCTTGAGAAAGTGCGTCCCCCCTACAACGTGAGCGTGCTCAATGCCGAATGCGCGCTCTTTGCGCTGGAGCACGAGGCGGTCTTCAAGGCTCAAGCCCAAGAGATCGTGGCCGAGCGCACTCGGTTGAGCCATGCGTTGTCACAAGACCTGGGCTTGAGCGTCTATGCGAGTTCTGCCAATATGCTACTCATGCGCTTGCAGCCCCAGGTTTGGGCCCCAGTGGCAGCCCTGCCACCCAGTGATCCAGAACTCTCTCACAAGCTTGCAGCCCACGTCTTCAAGGGCTTGAAAGACCATGGGGTGTTGATCAAGAACGTCTCTACAATGCACCCATTGCTGCGTGGCTGTTTGCGCGTCACGGTGGGCACCCAAAGCGAGAACACCGCTTTGCTCGCGGCCTTGAAAGCCCTCTTGCACCCGAACTCGGTGGCTGGATCCCAGCGCTGAAACAGTGCCAGCACCGCAACCCTTTTTTCATTGGATTGAACACCTTGCCCATGACCCAACCCCGCACCGCTGAAGTCACTCGTCAAACGGCGGAGACGAAGATCAACGTCAAACTCAATTTGGATGGCACCGGTGTCTCCAAGCTTGCCACTGGCATTGGATTTTTTGATCACATGTTGGACCAAATTGCCCGACACGGCCTGATCGATTTGGAGATCGAGGCGCTTGGGGACTTGCACATCGATGGACACCACACCGTGGAAGACGTTGGCATCACCTTGGGTCAAGCGATCGCCAAGGCGGTGGGCGACAAACGTGGCATCCGCCGCTATGGCCACGCCTACGTGCCGCTTGATGAGGCCTTGAGCCGGGTGGTGGTGGATTTCTCCGGCCGTCCAGGCCTGGAGATGCACTTGCCCTTCACCTCGGGCCAGATTGGCGAGTTTGACACCCAGCTCACCTTCGAGTTCTTTCAAGGCTTGGTCAATCATGCCTTCATCACCTTGCACATCGACAACCTCAAAGGTGTCAACGCACACCACCAAGCCGAAACGGTCTTCAAGGCGTTTGGGCGAGCACTCAGGGCAGCGCTCGAGTGGGATCCTCGCGCCCTAGGCCAAGTGCCCTCGACCAAGGGCTCTTTATAAGCGTCACCCAACCCAATAGTCATCAAGTGAGAAAGCACGAATCATGAGCGATGTGGTGGTGATCGATTACGGCATGGGAAACCTGCGCTCGGTCGTGCAAGCCTTGCGCTTTGTGGCCCAACCGTTGGGTCTCACGGTGGAGGTCACCCAAGATGCGCAAGCGGTGAGAAAGGCCACGCGCGTGGTCTTGCCCGGCCAAGGCGCCATGCCCGACTGCATGCACGAGCTCAAGGCCTCGGGTCTCTTGGAGTCGGTGCTTGAAGCGGCCAACAACAAACCACTCTTTGGGGTGTGTGTGGGCATGCAAATGCTGCTCGAGTCGTCGGCCGAGGTCGCGCACCAAGGGGACGCTGCGGCCGATGATGAGGCGCGCGCGCACCCAGGACAGGCCAACACGCCTTGCTTGGGGCTCTTTCAAGGCGAGGTGGTGAAATTCAACCTGGCCGGTCGCTTGCAAGCCGATGGTCACCCGTTCAAGGTGCCACAAATGGGGTGGAATGCCGTGCACCAAAGTCGCCAACATCCCCTGTGGGCAGGCATTGAAGAGGGCAGTTACTTCTATTTTGTGCACAGTTATTACGCCCAACCGTCAGAAGTGCGCCACACTGTAGGGGAAACTGACTACGGCGCACCCTTTACCTCGGCCATTGCGCGCGATAATATTTTCGCGACCCAGTTCCACCCGGAAAAGAGTGCTGACAATGGCCTGCAGTTGTACCGAAACTTTTTGACCTGGTCCCCTTGAATCCATGCAACCCATGACCCGTGCTGGCTCAACTGGGCCCAGTGCCTCACTGAGTCTCAATGCCCAGCTCTCTAAACGACATGAAGCGACTTGAAACGCCCCAACCACACTTTTCCCCTTTTCCCCTTCCTCTCTTTTTCCCTCCATCCCCCATCCGAACTTTCAATTCTTGACATCATGCTACTGATTCCCGCCATTGATTTAAAAGACGGTCACTGCGTTCGCCTCATTCAAGGAGACATGGACCAGGCCACCACCTTTGGAGAAGACCCCACCGAGATGGCGCTCTCGTGGGTCCAAAAGGGGGCGAGGAGACTGCATTTGGTGGACTTGAACGGCGCCTTTGCAGGCAAGCCGCAAAACTACAGTGCAATTCGGTCCATCTTGAAAGCCGTGGGAGATGATATTCCGGTGCAACTCGGTGGCGGTATCCGCGACTTGGACACGATCGAGAAATACATTGACGGTGGGATGCGCTACATCATCGTGGGGACCGCCGCGGTCAAGAATCCTGGGTTTTTAAAGGACGCATGCTCGGCTTTTGGTGGGCACATCATTGTCGGACTCGACGCCAAGGACGGCAAAGTCGCCACCGACGGCTGGAGCAAGCTCACCGGCCACGAGGTGGTGGATTTGGCCAAAAAATTCGAAGACTATGGGGTGGAGTCCATCATCTACACCGATATTGGGCGAGACGGCATGCTCACGGGCATCAACGTGGAGGCCACGGTTCGCTTGGCCCAAGCGCTCTCCATTCCTGTGATCGCCAGCGGCGGCTTGTCGGGGATGAAAGACATCGAGGCCTTGTGCGCTGCTCAAGACGAGGGCATTGAGGGAGTCATTTGTGGACGTGCGGTGTATTGCGGAGACTTGGATTTTGAGCAAGCCCAAGCGCGCGCCGACGAGCTGGACGCCCAGTGATGCTGGCCAAGCGCATCATCCCTTGTTTGGATGTGACCGCGGGCCGGGTGGTCAAGGGGGTGAACTTCGTCGCTTTGAGGGATGCGGGCGATCCTGTTGAGATTGCAGCGCGCTACAACGACCAAGGGGCCGATGAGCTCACTTTTTTGGACATCACCGCCACGTCTGACGAGCGAGACATGATCCTTCACATCATTGAAGCGGTGGCCACCAAGGTGTTCATCCCCTTGACGGTGGGGGGGGGTGTGAGAACGGTGGAAGACGTGAGGCGACTCTTGAATGCGGGCGCAGACAAGACGAGCTTCAATTCGGCCGCCATTGCCAATCCGCTTGTGATTCGCGATGCCGCCAACAAGTACGGTTCACAGTGCATTGTGCTGGCCATCGATGCCAAGAAAAGAACCCCAGAGCAAGAAAGTCGCTTGAGCGAACGCGGTGAGCCACTGGGCCCGGGCTGGGATGTGTACAGCCACGGCGGGCGGCGCGACACGGGGCTCGATGCTGTGCAGTGGGCCCAGCGCATGGCGCATCTCGGCGCGGGTGAGATTTTGCTCACCAGCATGGACAAAGACGGCACCAAGAGTGGTTTTGATTTGGCGCTCACGCGAGCTGTCAGTGCAGCAGTGAGTGTGCCCGTCATTGCCTCTGGTGGTGTGGGCTCTCTCGAGGATTTGGCCGACGGCATTGAGCTCGGTGGCGCCGATGCGGTGCTGGCAGCGAGTATCTTCCATTACGGTGAGCACACCATTCAAGAAGCCAAAGCCTGTTTGCGTGCCCGTGGCATTGCGGTGAGGCCTTGAACGCTTGATCCGGTGAGGGTTGAATTTCGCTTGTTCTTCAAAAACTCAATCGGGCAGATTGTTTTTTTCTAGACCCCAAGATCCCTGCTGCATGGAAAAATTACAATGACCTATCCCCTTTTTTGAACTGAAAGCTTGATTTGTCTACTTCTACGCCAGCATCTGAATCCTCTTCACCCGTCAAAGTCGCGACCGAGTCTTGGCTGGAGCACGTGCGCTTTGACGACAAGGGGCTGGTGCCTGTGATTGCCCAGGAAAAGGACAGCGGGGACGTTTTGATGTTTGCTTGGATGAACCGCGAGGCGTTGGAGAAAACCGCCGCCACAAAACGCGCGGTCTACTTCAGTCGCTCACGGGGGAAATTGTGGTTCAAGGGCGAAGAGTCTGGCCATGTTCAAATCGTGCACAGCATGCGACTCGATTGTGACTCGGACGTGCTGCTGCTCACGGTCACGCAAGAGGGTCACAGCCCCTCCATTGCTTGCCATACGGGGCGACACAGTTGTTTTTCATGGAGTTTGGATGAGCAGCACCAGTGGGTCGCCACTGCGCCCGTTCTCAAAGACCCCGAGAGCATTTACCTCTCCCACACCACTTAACCCAAGAAACGCCATGAACCCAAGTGCAGATACTCTGAGTCGCCTGGCCCAGGTCATAGAGTCGAGAAAACCCGAGCACGGGGGGGACCCTGAGAAGAGCTATGTGGCTCGACTGCTGGCCCGCGGGCCTGATGCTTTTTTAAAAAAAATCGGTGAAGAAGCCACCGAGGTCGTGATGGCGGCCAAGGATTTGCAGGCAGCGCGCGCGCTGGGCACGGCCCATGCCAGCTTGCCGGGTGGGTCCAGTGCCGACAGTGCTCTGGCGCAAAGCCTGGTGGGCGAGATGGCGGACTTGTGGTTTCACGCCATGGTGGCCTTGTCCTATTTTGAGTTGAGCCCTCAATTGGTGCTCGATGAGTTGGCCCGGCGTGAAGGCTTGAGTGGCTTGGAGGAAAAAGCCCTGAGAAAAGCCCAGACCCGCGAGGTGACCGGCGAGTGAGAGCCCGTTTGCGCCAAAGTCGAGTGTTCTTTCAACCCCCATTGCACAAGGTCCTTTAAGCCATGCACCACGATGACCATTGTATTTTTTGCAAAATCGTTCAGCGTCAGATTCCCTCCAAACTGGTGTACGAGGACGACGAGATGATGGCGTTTCATGATATCCACCCCTGGGCTCCGGTGCATTTTTTAATCATCCCCAAAGAGCACATCGCCAGCATGGCGCAACTCAAGGACCAGCACAGCGCTTTATTGGGACGCATGATGGTGAAGGTTGATGAATTGGCCCGTCAAGAGGGTTGTTTGCCCTACCCGCAGGGGGGGTACCGATTGATGGTCAACACAGGAGACCACGGCGGGCAAGAAGTGCACCATTTGCACTTGCATGTGATGGGCGGGCCCAGGCCTTGGGCCAAGGGCTGAGCGTTGCTGAACTGAGTGTGGGCTCGTGTAGAGGCTGTGAACGTGGCCTCAAAGCCCGAGGTCAGTGCTCACTTTGGGGGTTTATTTCCAAGTGGTGCCATCACGCCGTCTTGGCAGTTATAGAATAGGGCTTATACACACCGCTGGTTTTTGCGGTGATTTACCGCTTAGGAGACTGGGACATGGGTTCATTTTCAATTTGGCATTGGTTGATCGTGTTGCTGATCATTGTCTTGGTGTTTGGAACCAAGAAGCTCAAGAACATTGGTTCTGATTTGGGTGGTGCGGTCAAGGGCTTTAAAGAAGGCATGAAAGACGGGCAAACACCGCCCACGCCTGAAGGCGAAGCCCACCCCCATGTGGCCGCGCAAGGCGTTGCCCACCAGGCCGAGAAAACCACCATCGATGTCGAGGCCAAGCAAAAAATCTGACGTCTCCCCAAGCCGTGCCGTCATTCGCGGCACGACCACAATAGCGGTGACGATGCTGGGGGGCTTTTTCAAATTGGATGGGCATCTTGCCAAGTGTGTTGAAAGGTTATTTCGCCCCATGATGATGTGTTTTGTCTTCCACGCCCATGATTGATCTTGGCATCTCCAAATTGGCGCTCATTGGTGCAGTGGCTCTCATTGTCATTGGGCCAGAGAAATTGCCACGTGTGGCGCGCACGGTGGGCACCTTGATTGGCAAAGCGCAAAAATATGTCTCTGACGTCAAGGCCGAGGTCAACCGCGCCATGGAGAACGAGGAGCTCAAGAAAATGAAAGACAGCGTGGAGTCTGCGGCCCACCAAGTGGAGCAAAGCTTTCATGACAGCTCCCACCAATTTGAGAAAGACTGGCAGGCAGCCACCGCTGGGCTCGAGGGCAGTACCACTTCGCATGACCCAGGGCAGGCCAGTTCCTCTTCGGACTTCTTGCCCCCGCTTTTTATGCCGCAATACCGCCATCCTGGCAAAAACTGGAGACTCAAGCGTTCGGCCACGCCCCAGTGGTACAAG
>Ga0114965_10036_pt1 | contig 12528 bp, 15 predicted proteins | sample C_140205_EF_Meta_FD_87024 | JGI IMG/M metagenome (GOLD analysis project Ga0114965, IMG submission 87024) | Freshwater microbial communities from Lake Croche, Canada to study carbon cycling - C_140205_EF_MetaG | ecosystem: Environmental > Aquatic > Freshwater > Lake | place: Lake Croche, Canada... | reverse complement strand
TTTTTAAAAACTGTAAGGCGCAAGATTCTTCGCTTGGATTGAATTTAACAAATTCATTCAGATCATTTCCAGAGGTAAAAAGGTCCTCTTGACCATGCAGATAAATAACCCTAATGTCTTGATTGATATACGCAAATTGAATATTTTGAGTTAAGGATTGATACATAGCCTCTGTTAAAGCATTTTTCTTGTCACGTCGATAGATTTCTAATTCCAGAATTCCGTCTTTGCAATTAGCTCTTATGTGATCTGTAGATTCTATTTTTGTCATCGCTTATTAAATGTATTTTTTAGACTAAGTCTTTACCTATTATCAATTAAAAATAATTACCCTTGTTCAAGTTTAAAATAGATACCTATGTATACAGTAAAAGAAATTTTTAGCACCTTGCAGGGTGAGGGTGCACACGCTGGCCGAGTCGCGGTATTTTGCCGATTTGCAGGATGCAATCTATGGTCTGGACGAGAGGAAGATCGTGCTAACGCTATTTGTCAATTTTGCGATACTGATTTTGTCGGAACCAACGGCCCTGGTGGTGGAAAATTTAGTACTGCACAAGAGCTAGCGGCGTCGATTGTCGAAGAATGGACCACCATGAATCGTTCTCACAACTATCGTTATGTCGTTTTTACGGGGGGAGAGCCTCTCCTGCAATTAGATCCAGAGCTGATAAAAATACTGAAAGAAGAACAATTTCAAATCGCTATAGAAACTAATGGCACGATTATTCCCCCAAATGGGATTGACTGGGTTTGCGTAAGTCCGAAAGATGGTAGTGATTTGCTTGTTCTTCAGGCTGATGAAATCAAGTACATAGTTCCCCAAAAGGACCTTATCCCTCAAAAAGAATTGATTTTGCAACGATTAAAGCGTTTTGAACAAATGAATTTTCGACATTTCTTTTTACAAGCAATGGATAGTCCGTCTCAAGCAAAACACCTCCAACTCGCTATTGAGTTATGTAAAGAGCGCCCCCTATGGCGTTTAAGTACTCAACAGCATAAATTTTTAAACTTACCGTAAAGAAACACATGCAACTCTTTCAAATCACTAGACGAATGGAATTTGATGCAGGACATCGCATACCCAATCACCTCGGGCAATGCCGCCACTTACATGGCCATCGTTATCAAATCGAAGTGACTCTTCAAGGTCAGCTGATACATACTACTGGCGCTACTGATGAAGGCATGATGATGGACTTTGCTCATATCAAAGCAATCATCCAAGAATTCATTATTGATCCATGGGACCACTCGTTTTTTGTATCGAATCGTGACCTTCCGCTGATTGAATTTTTAAATACCATCCCTGGGCATAAAACCACAGTCATCGAAGGTATTCCAACGGCGGAAAATTTAGCCAAAATTGCATTTGATATCTTAGCCCCAGTCCTTTTAAAAAAATACCAAGGACGCATTCGTTTAAAACAACTGCGACTATTCGAAACTCCCAACTGTTGGGCGGATGTGTTTGATGAATCAGACTGATCATCACTATTGGATGAACATCGCCTTAGATGAGGCGAAAATTGCAGCCTTACAAGATGAGGTTCCAGTGGGAGCTGTTTTAGTAAAAGATAATCAGGAAATTGCTCGTGGCCATAATATGCCGATTCAAAGTAATGACCCAAGCGCTCATGCTGAAATCGTTGTATTACGTAAAGCAGGTATAGAACTCAATAATTACCGATTACCAAACTTAAGTCTTTATGTTACTTTGGAGCCTTGTTTGATGTGTGCCGGCGCGATTATGAACTCTCGAATTGCTAAAGTATTTTATGGTGCAAATGACCCTAAAACTGGTGTTGCAACCAGTGTTTTAAATGTCTTTGATAACAAACAGATTAATCATCATTGTCAGATTGAAGGCGGAATTCTAGACCACGAGTGTGGTGAAATTTTAAAAGACTTCTTTAAAAATAAACGACTGACCCAAGAGTAAAATATTCGTATGAATACCCCTTTATTACCAATTGCTTGTTTTGCCCCCTCTGGGAAAGCAATTGATCTGGACGCTGTTAATAGGGGCTATAAGTATCTACTTGAGCAAGGGTTCAAACTCCACAATACAGAGTGTACTCAACGAGGATTTCAGAGATTTGCTGGGACTGATACAGAAAGACTAAATGAAATCAATCACTTACCGGAATTAATTGCGACAATTGGACCGTGTATTGCCTTAGCAATTAGAGGAGGGTATGGAATCAGTCGTTTATTACCTGGTATTGATTGGGATAGCTTAGCCGTTGCTGTAGATAAAGGGCTCATAATTATTGGTCATAGTGATCTGACTGCCCTACAAATAGGTTTATTGGCAAAAAAAGGGCGTAAAAGCTACTCTGGCCCCATGCTCAGTTACGACTTTGGTTGTGAAAGGGATGAGATCTCAAGTTTTACCATGCAAAGCTTTCAACAGGCAGTTCAAAATCAGCCCCTAAACACCGCCGTAGATGCCAAACAAGTTTATCTAGATAACCAGCACTTTGAATGCGAAGGCCTGTTATGGGGAGGCAACTTAAGTATTATTGCCAGCTTATTAGGAACAGCTTTTTTTCCGGATAAATCAATCATTAAAAATGGAATACTAGTGATTGAAGATGTTAATGAGCACCCATATCGTATTGAACGTATGCTTCTTCAACTACTTCAGGCAGGTATATTAGAGACGCAACAAGCCATTATTTTCGGTGATTTTTCAAGTTATCAACTCAGTACGCATGATGCTGGCTATGACCTTCATTCATGTATTGAGCTTTTAAAATCTGAATTGTTACGAATAGGTGCCAAAACTCAAATACTTAATCAACTGCCTTTTGGGCATTGTCGGAACAAAATCACGCTTCCAATTGGGGTAACTGGACAAATTAGTGCCAATCAGAATGGGTTCATCTTAACAAGTATTTAATTGCCGCTTGTATAAGATTAATCAGCAAATGCTAAAATAGAAAACTTCATTGGCGTTCAATCTAATTTTTTCTGAGTTCTCACGTGCTAGCAACTTCTAATATCACCATGCAATTTGGGCAAAAGCCCTTGTTTGAAAATATCACCGTTAAATTTGGTGGTGGCAATCGCTACGGCTTAATTGGCGCTAACGGTTGTGGCAAATCTACATTTATGAAAATTTTAGGTGGCGAATTAGAGCCTTCTTCTGGGCATGTGATGCTAGAGCCCAATATTCGTTTAGGTAAATTACGTCAAGATCAATTCGCCTTTGAAGAATTACGGGTATTAGATGTAGTCATGATGGGCCATGTAGAAATGTGGGCCTCTGCACAAGAGCGTGATGCAATCTATGCAAATGCTGATGCATCTGAAGATGATTATATGCATGCGGCAGAACTCGAAGCCAAATATGCAGAATATGGTGGGTATACGGCAGAAGCAAAAGCAGGGGAGCTCTTACTTGGTGTAGGAGTGCCGATCGATCAACATCATGGCCTCATGAGTGCTGTTTCTCCAGGCTGGAAACTCAGGGTTTTATTAGCACAAGCTTTATTTGCAGACCCAGATGTATTACTGTTAGATGAACCAACGAATAACTTAGATATTCATACGATTCATTGGTTAGAAGATGTTCTTAACGAGCGTAACAGCACCATGGTGATTATTTCTCATGACCGACATTTCCTCAACTCTGTGTGCACCCACATGGCTGATATGGACTTTGGGACATTAAGAGTTTATCCAGGCAATTACGACGACTATATGCTTGCATCAGCTCAAGCACGAGCACAGCAAATGTCGGATAACGCAAAAGCCAAAGATAAAATTTCAGAGTTACAAGACTTTGTGAGGCGATTTTCAGCTAACAAATCAAAGGCGCGTCAAGCGACATCGAGACAACGTCAACTCGAAAAAATTGAAGTTGCGGATATTAAGCCATCTTCACGTCAAAACCCATTTATCCGTTTTGAACTAGAAAAAGTTTTGCACAATATTGCGGTCGAGTGTGAAGGCATTACTAAAGAGTACGATCGCACTATTTTTAAAAACTTCAACCTTGCCATTCAACCTGGCGAAAAAATTGCCATTATTGGACAAAATGGAGCAGGGAAGACGACCCTTTTAAATACGATACTGAGTGAACGCTTTAATGGTCATGCTACAGATCACGGAAAAGTAAGGTGGGCGGAAAATGCAGATGTCGGGGTAATGCCCCAAGACACCAATGAAAGCTTTCCTAAAGACATGAATTTATCCGACTGGATGGGTCTTTGGGCAAAGCCTGGTGACGATGATCAGGCTATTCGCAGCATTTTAGGTCGACTATTATTCTCCGGGCCAGAAATCACTAAATCCGTCAAAGTTATTTCGGGTGGTGAAAAAGGCAGGATGATTTGGGGTAAATTGATGCTTGGAAGACACAATGTCTTGGCCCTTGATGAACCGACAAATCATATGGATATGGAGTCGATTGAAAGTATGCAAATTGCGCTTGAAAAATTTAAGGGAACATTGATATTTGTATCCCATGATCGCGAGTTTGTCTCAGGTCTAGCAAATCGCATTCTAGAAGTTAAAATGGATGGAACTATTAACGACTTCTCTGGCTCTTATGAAGAATACCTTACCAATCAAGGTCTTGAGAACTAATATTAATCTGGATTCTTAAATCTCATTGCGCTTGCTTCTTGGGTAATACGCACCCAAACAGACTTTTTTTCTTCCGGAGTCATAGCTACCCAGTTTGAAACTTCAAGAATAGTGCGCCCACAACCCTTGCACACATCATCAAATAAGGTTGAGCAGATACCAATACACGGTGAATCTACATTTTCAAAGGCATTTGAACCAAAATCGTCGCTCATCCATGAGACCCCAGTTGAATTAATTCAATTTTATAACCATTAGGGTCTTCAACAAAGGCAATAATCGTATTACCACCCTTGACTGGACCAGCTTCACGAGTCACTTTACCGCCTTTTTCTCTGATCTTTTCGCAGGTAAGAGCAACGTTTTCAACCCCAAGGGCAAGATGTCCGAAAAAACCCCCATGCTCATATTGATCAACCCCATAGTTATAGGTTAGTTCAATTTCACCTTGGTTCTCTTTATTTCCTAGACCATAACCTAAAAATGCCAAAGTATATTGTTGATCTGGACGGTCAGTTGTTCTGATTAAATTCATCCCCAAAACCTCAGTGTAAAAGGCTATAGAAGCTGGTAGGTCAGTAACCCTGAGCATGGTGTGTAGAAACTTCATTTAGGTACTTTCTCTGAGATATATCTTATTTAACATAATAATTATTATACGCAATAACTATCTTACTTCTAGGACAGTCATTTAGGCTTCATTACATAATCAGTGCCATATAACTTCTTCCAACGCGACCTTAGACCATCAGCAATTTCCTTCTGGTTATTCATTAAAGCAAAATCAATGGCTGTTAAATCTTGTGTATTGTGCAAAGAAAGATCAGCTTCATGGTCCAAGAGATATTTAACCACTTTAATATGGCCATATCTCGCCGCCAACATTAAAGGGGTTGTATCACTAGGACTTTGAGCATCAACATCAACTTCCTTACTGATTAGGTATTGAACGACATCTAAATGACCATTAGTCGCTGCATAATGCAATGGAGCCCATCCGTCCTTATCGGGTTCTGCACCTAAATCGTCGACCATCATTTTGATAAGATCTAATTTGCCTTTAAAAGCCAGCATCATCACGGCATTTTCAGTACTTTTATTTTCCATATCAATATCAATATCAGGTACTTGCAATAGATACTTAAACACTTTGTAGGAATCTTCTTTTACCGCATAAGGTAATGGTGCATCACCATACTTACTTAAGATATTAGGACTTAAATCCTTGTTTTTTAATGATTTTTTTACTCCCTCTACATCATCAAAGCTAATATATCGAAAAAAGGTGTCTATTTCTGGGATAACTTCATCTTTCGAATTCTGAGCATAAAGAGATGTTGTAAAGAAAATGCCAATACAAGTAAAAAATATGGGTAGTAAACGCATAAAAAACCTAAATGTTAAATAATTGGTGAAAATTACGAGAGGTGATCTCACCGAGATCTTCGACAGGAATCCCCTTTAATTCAGCAACGTATTGGGCTACATGACTAACCCACGCCGGCTGATTCACTTTACCCCGATGAGGTACTGGAGCTAAATAGGGAGAATCCGTTTCTATCAATAAGCGATCAAGGGGGACAAACTTACATGTTTCTTTGATTTCAAGCGCATTTTTGAATGTAACAATCCCAGAAAAGGATATGTAAAAACCAAGGTCAATAGCGGCTTGTGCAACTGCTTTAGACTCAGTAAAACAATGCATTACCCCACCCACTTGGTCAGCCCCCTCTTCTTTTAAAATTCTAATCGTATCGTCTGAGGCAGCACGGGTATGAATAATAAGAGGTCGTTTAGATTCTAAGGCTGCCTGAATATGGATTCGGAAACGATTTCTTTGCCACTCTAATGACTCATAAGAACGATCACTCATTCTGTAATAGTCAAGCCCAGTCTCTCCAATAGCGATAACTTTAGGGTTTTGCGCTTGGCTAACTAACCACTCTTTAGTGGGCTCAGGAGTATCTTCATAATCTGGATGAACACCAACCGATGCGTACAAGTGTGGATATTGGGTTGCTAATGACAAAACTTTGGGATAGTCGGGTATGTCAACACTGATGCATAGAGCTTTTTCAACTGAAGCATTCTTCATATTGAGCAAAATATCATCCAACTGATTGGCGTATTCATCAAAATCTAAATGGCAATGTGAATCAATAAACATAATTATTTAAACAGCTGAGTGTATTTCATTAAAACAGCTTCAAGTTGTACTTTCGGAAACAGTGGGTGATTAGCCAATCGCAGATCATCCTTAAGACCGGATAAAAATTGTTGAAAGTGAATCTTATTCATCGCTAAACAAGACGATTTCATCTTCTCCTCAAACTGAGGAAAGTACCGTACCTGTTGTCCAAATAAAACAAGATTCAGATCAAAAGACCATTTCAAAATACAATTCAAAATTTCCAAAATAGAGTTTTGACTTAACAAATCAATTATCTCACCCGTATGTAAAGATTTGAATTTTGCTAATTGATTGGTAATAATTGACTCATCAAGTGCTTTATCGTTAATAGATGCCATGACTTTAAGTGGCGCACCAGAGTGCAGCGATAAACGTTGTGCCAAGAGAGGCGCTGTCCACTTGTCCGGTAATTGAGTACTTAACCAACTGATCGCTTCATTGATGGGGGGTTTAGGTATTGAGAATAAAAGACAGCGCGAACGAATGGTAGGCAAAATTCTCTCTAATTGATGGGTGATTAAAACAAAATGAAGATTACTTGAAGGCTCTTCTAGTGTTTTCAAAAGACAATTTGCTGCTTCGATTTGCATACTTTCGATCGGATATATAAGAACTACCCTTTTACCTCCCCGATAAGACCCTAGTTCATTACTAGAAATAACGTGGCGTATTTGCTCAATACGAATAACTTTACTTTGCTTTTTTTCTTCAGCATCTTCTAGGTCAGCATCATTTTCAATCTCAAAAGGCAGCAGATGCCTGAGATTTTGCGGAAGTACGATAAATAAATCAGGGTGACTACCCTGCTTTACCCAATGGCAAGCATCGCAGACACCACAAGGCTTATGATTAGAAGATTCGCATAATAGATAGTTTGCGAGCTCTAAGCCAAACTTTAACTTACCAATATCTTTTTGACCAAATAACAACAGCGAATGAGGTATTTGGTGTTGAATGAGTTCATGAAAGAGTCCCTTTTGCCATGGGTATAAATAGGACTCCTCAGAAATAGCGCTATGAGTTGTCATAGCTTGGAAATAGATGTTTTCAATTGTTGTTGGATATCTTGTATAGATTGGCTTGAATCAATCATCACAAATCTTTCCCGACTTTGTGATGCGCGTCTTAAATATTCATTTCGCACACGATTAAAAAAATCAACATCAAGCTCTTCGAATTTATCTGGATTTCTTGTAGCACTTCGCCTTTGTTGTGCGACCTCTGCCGATAAGTCAAATAAGAATGTTAATTGGGGTTCAAGTAAAAATGACTGTTGACCATGCTCTCTTGTTTGAACCCATTTTTCCAGTACATCTAAATCACCAATAGAAAGTCCCCTACCGCCACATTGATAAGCAAACGATGAATCTGTAAAACGGTCAGAAATAACAATGTCACCACGGATAAGCGCCGGCTCAATTACTGTTGATAGATGCTCTTGACGACTAGCAAACATGAGCAAAGCTTCAGTACGGATATCCATCGATTCATTTAAAAGACTTTGTCTTAATTTTTCACCTAATGGAGTGCCACCAGGCTCTCTTGTTAAGATTATTTTTTTATCAGGAAAACGACGTGCAAGTTCCTCAGAAAAATACTGAATATGGGTGCTTTTGCCGGCGCCATCTATCCCTTCAAAAGAGAAAAATGATCCAGAATAATAAGGAGTTAGAGTCTTCATACAAGATTTAGATATTCATTTTAACAGTGCGATAACTTTAGCCAAAAACTTGAAAACAATAGATAATAGGACGAATGACTAATACTAATACAAGTTTAATAACTGTTCTTCCTGAGTGGAGCTTGATCAAAGTCACAGGTCAAGATGCAGGTGCTTTTTTACAAAATTTATTGACGAATAACATTCTCAATTTATCAATCGGTCATCAACATCTATCAGGCTTTTGTTCACCAAAAGGGAGATTATTAGCCACTTTTTGGGTAAGTCATCCTGAAGAACACGCTTATTTTTTATGGATAAGTAGGGATATTTCCCATGAATTTACCAAGAAGTTAACCATGTATCGTCTTCGTTCGAAGCTTGAAATTACCCAGCTTGATGAACAATTCTCTATCTTTGGTCACATCAGTACATCATCCTTTGAAACCTCGAAAGATGTTTTCTGTGATTTGCCACCAGTTTTGTATGAAGATGTTCAGTATTACCGGCGCCTTGTAGCCCATTCTTCTGGTCAGGTTGATGAGGATATTCAAGATCAAAACCTTTGGTCTCTTTTAGAGGTGCACAGTGGTATACCAAGAATTTCAGAAATAACGAAAGACCTATTTGTCCCTCAAATGATTAATTTTGAATCTATAGGTGGCGTAGACTTTCAAAAAGGTTGCTACCCTGGTCAAGAAATTGTTGCTAGAAGTCAGTACCTTGGCAGCATTAAACGACGTTTAAAACTTGCATACCTCGACGTGGAAACGAATACACCCTTTTCAGTCCGACCCGGGATGGAAGTTTTCTCTGAAAATGATCCAGAACAACCCTGTGGAGTAGTGGTTTTATCTAGTTTTAATATCTCAAATCATAGGTATTATTGCCAAATAGAATTAAAAATATCAGAAACTTCATCACATCTTTATTTTTTAATTAATCCATCAAAGCAATCAAGTTATATCCATATTTTTGAACCACCCTATCCATTAATTACTATTTAGTCTTATGTGTTTGATACTTTTCTCCTGGAACTCTCATCCTGATTACTCTCTCGTTGTGGCGGCTAATCGAGATGAGTTCTATGAAAGACCCACACAAGCCCTCGATTGGTGGACAGATCATCAAACCATTTTAGGCTCAAGAGATAATGCCGATGTTCTTGGCATGCGCGGAACTGCCTTAGGCCTCTCCTTGGATGGTAAATTTTCAGCTATTACAAATATCCGCGCGCCTAGTGAAAAAAATCCTGATCTGAGAACTCGGGGTGAATTAACTGCTAAGTTTCTATCTCAAAAACTGTCCATCGATGAGTTTATTCAAGCACAACAAAAATCTTTTATGCAATACAACGGTTTTAATTTATTAACAGCTGATTTAAGCAAGCCTGAAAATCCACAATTATCTTGGACTAGTAATCGTATGTTAATGGGGGATAAGATACGACAACGGAAAGTTGTTCACCCTGTCACAATTGATCCGGGTATTTATGGTTTATCCAATGCAATGTTAGATACTCCATGGCCAAAAGTTCGCCAAGGTGTTGCGCAGTTTGCTCAAGCAATTGCGATGGATCAAGGAAAATTTAACCATCCAGAGCATTACTTTAAATTCCTCAATAATCCTTCGGCATTTCCTGACTCTGAATTACCCACCACCGGTGTGAATCAAGATTGGGAAAGGGCACTCTCCCCTATTTTTATTAAAACTGAGCATTACGGCACTCGCTCTAGTACATTACTACGTATCCGCAAAGACGGTAGTTTTCAGATGATTGAAAGACGTTTTGATCAATCAGATAAATATGAAAGCACTTCCGTTGAAGGTCAATTACAGCGCTCTGAGCAGATCGATCGTTAGTAACGCACTTATTTTTGAGGACGTGCAGGGAGATTTTTAAAGTATTTAAAAGTACCCGTTGCTAAACAGCATAACTTCTCATGCTCATCAAATACCCTGGCTTCACAAAAGGCCATTGTTGTTGATTGATGAACCACTTTCCCGATTACTTTAACCTGCCCCTGAGCGGCTTGCATAAAGCTATTCTTCAACTCAATTGTCACCACACTTCGGTCATTAGCATCAGCAGATCTTGCAGCAATAGCCATTGCAGCGTCTACAAGCGTCAACAAAACTCCACCATGAGCGACTGACCATGAATTCGTATGTTTTTTCTCAATGACTAATTCTATTTCTCCAATGCCGTCAGACATTTTGACAAATTGCACGCCTAGGAGCTGCAAAAATGGTACGTCTAAGGGTATTGCCGTTAAATTTTGTGTCATATAGTCGGGAGTTGATACTCTTTAAATTGTTCTCTCAGTTTGAGCTTCTGCATTTTACCAGTTGCCGTAAGTGGAATTTTTTCTACGAAAACAACATCATCTGGTGTCCACCATTTGGCAATCTTGCCTTCAAAGTACTTTAACAGTTGGTCTTTTAATTCCTGATCTGATAATTGATGATTAGGCTTTTTTTCTATCACTAATAAAGGACGTTCATCCCATTTTGGGTGGGCAATAGCAATACAGGCCGCCATCATGACTTCTGGATGGCCTGAGGCAATATTTTCAATATCGATTGAAGAAATCCATTCACCACCTGATTTAATGACATCTTTACTACGGTCGGTAATTTGCATATTACCCTGAGCATCTATATTGGCGACATCACCAGTAGGAAACCAATCGTCCACTAAAGCACCATCCAAGGTCTTGTAGTATTGGTTTATTACCCATGGTCCCCTGACATAGAGATCACCAAATGCTATCCCATCATGAGGTAACTCCTGATGTTGATCATCGACAATCTTCATATCAACCCCAAAAATTACTCGGCCTTGTTTTTGTAAGATTTTTTCTTGTTCAACAGGCGTTTTATGGACATCAGTTGCGCGTAATCGAGCAACTGTTCCGATAGGAGATAATTCGGTCATACCCCATGCATGAATTACTTCAACACCATATTGTGCGAATGTCTGCATCATTGCTGGTGGACATGCTGAGCCTCCAATGAGGACCCGCTTAAAGTTGGAGAATCGTAAGTCATGTGTTTTCATATGTTGTAAAACACCAGCCCATACTGTAGGAACCCCAGCAGACAAGGTGACTTTCTCAGACTCGATAAGCTCATACAAAGATTGCCCATCTAATTTAGATCCAGGAAAAACTAATTGAGCACCAACGACTAAAGCAGAATATGGGAGCCCCCACGCATTCACATGAAACATGGGGACTACGGGCATAATAATATCCATTGCCGATAAACATAATGAATCTGGTAATGCAGTCGCATACGAGTGCATTACTGTAGAGCGGTGGCTATAAAGAGCCCCCTTCGGATTGCCTGTTGTGCCTGAGGTATAACATAGACTTGAGGCACTTCTTTCATCAAGCAATGGCCATTCATAGTGCCCATTTTCAGCAGCAATCAATTCTTCATAATTAAAAAGCTTTTGTGAACTCTGCGGTTGCTGATTTGGATTGATTAAACAAACCCAGTACTTAACAGATGGACATAAAGGCGCTAGCCCTTCAATTAACGACAAAAAACTGATATCAAAAAATACAACCTCGTCTTGCGCATGTTGAATGATATAGGCTATTTGATCAGAAAATAGTCTCGGATTAATCGTATGACAAACAAGACCACTTCCTGAAACGCCATAATAAATTTCTAAATGTCGGTATCCATTCCACGCTAAAGTAGCTACTCTAGAACCTTGTTGAAGATTTAATTTTTGTAAAGATTGCGCTAATTTTTTAGCGCGTAATTGAAGGTCTGGAGTGGAATATCGATGGATATCCCCTTCCGCCGACTTAGAAACAATTTGGCATTGCGAATGATGTCTTGCAGCAGAACTTATAATAGAAGAGATAAGCATTGGACAATCCATCATTTGTCCAAAGTTTCCTTTTGAATCAGTTGAATAAACCATTACCTATCTCCACAATAACTTTTTAATTAATTTAAAATTTATAATTAAGACCTATATTACTTAAATAACTACTTACTAGGCAATTTTATGAAGAAAACTGATCATGAGTACAAAACGCAACTAGCGCCAATCGAGTAT
>Ga0114965_10035_pt1 | contig 12553 bp, 15 predicted proteins | sample C_140205_EF_Meta_FD_87024 | JGI IMG/M metagenome (GOLD analysis project Ga0114965, IMG submission 87024) | Freshwater microbial communities from Lake Croche, Canada to study carbon cycling - C_140205_EF_MetaG | ecosystem: Environmental > Aquatic > Freshwater > Lake | place: Lake Croche, Canada... | reverse complement strand
GCCATCGAAAAACTGCGGCGGCTGCCGTCCTTGAGCAGAATGTCGACATACTGTCCGGCGAGGAACTGCAGGCGCTCGGAGGCCGGCAGCTTCAGTTCAACCAGCATGATGTCGGCGGCGAGCTGTTCCATTTTCTGCACGCGCGCCGGCAGGGTGCGGATCCGGATGTCGCGGGTGGCGCCGACTTCACGGCATTCGATAACGACGTCGCTGCGCGGCTGCGCCTGGCAAAACAGCGCGAACCCCGCGCGTTTTTCGCTGTCTGACAGGGCGCTGGTCTGGTAGCTGCCGTAATCGACCTCGCCTGAGAGTAGCCGGCCCTTGCAGGTGCCGCAGGCGCCGTTGCGACAGCCGTAGGAAATGACAAAACCTTCGCGCAGCGCGGCGTCGAGTATGCTTTCGCCGGCGCGGGCGGTGAAGACGTGATCGCTGGGCTTGAGGGTGACTTGATTGGGCATTTGCTTTGACTGCGGTCTGCGGTTGGTTTCGGTTACAATTTACGGCTATGCGGCGACTACTGATTATCGGTTGCGGTGATGTTGCGCTGCGCGCGGTGCCGCTGCTGCGCCCGCGTTACCGCATCTATGCGCTGACCCGCAGCCCGGCGCGCGTGGCTTCGTTGCGCGCCCAGGGACTGGTGCCGGTCCTCGGCGATCTTGACGATTCCGCCACGCTGGACGGACTCGCCGGCATTGCACACGATGTTCTGCACTGCGCGCCGCCGCCGTTGCATGGTTCCCGCGACACGCGCACCGCGCATCTGATTGCAGCGCTGGCCAAGGCGAAAAGTCTACCACAGCACTTCGTCTACATCAGCACCAGCGGCGTCTACGGCGATTGTCATGGCGCGTGGGTTGACGAAACGCGGCCGTTGCAGCCGGCAACCGCGCGCGCGCAGCGCCGCGTTGATGCGGAACGGCGTTTGCGCGAATGGGGGCGGCGCAGCGGCGTGCGCATCTGCGTGCTGCGCGCACCCGGCATTTATTCCGAGGCGCGTCTGCCGTTGCAACGCCTGCGCGATGGCACGCCCGCCCTGCGCGCCGATGAAGACGCCTATACCAACCATATCCATGCCGACGATCTTGCCCGTATGGCGGTGGCCGCCCTGTCGTACGGCACGCCGGGCCGGCTCTACAATGCCAGCGACGACAGCGTCCTGAAGATGGGCGATTACTTCGATTTGGTCGCCGACCGTTATGGCCTGCCGCGGCCGCCGCGCGTTTCGCGGGCCGAGGCCGGACAGCGTATCGCGCCGGCATTGTTGTCGTTCATGAGCGAATCGCGGCGCCTGTCGAACCACCGCATCAAGCGCGAACTGCGCCTCACGCTGCGTTATCCGACGGTGCGTGAAGGCATTGCCGCCGCCGGCGTACTGGTATAACGCCGCCAATGGCCGCGCTGATCGTCTTGACCAATGCGCCGGACCGTGCGGTCGCGCGCCGCATCGCCGATGCGCTGATCGAGCGCCGGCTGGCCGCCTGCGTCAACCTGCTGGCGGAGTGCACCTCGGTTTACCGCTGGAAGGGCGCGGTTGAAACCGCCACCGAGGTGCCGCTGCTGATCAAGACGCGCAGCGAAATGTATGATGATGTCGAGGCCGCCATCCGCGGCCTGCATCCGTATGAACTGCCCGAAATCATCGCCGTCGCGGTGGAGCGCGGCGCGCCCGGTTTTCTCGACTGGGTGAATAGACAAACCGTAACTGAACCGGCTGAATAACATGTCCATACGCGCCCTCCTCTTTGCCTTGTTGATGTTGCTGGCCTGCGCCGCGCGCGGCCAGGATCCCGATTTACTCGAGCCTGAAAAAGCCTTTCGCTTTTCCGCGCGTCTGCTCGAGGCGGGCAAGGTCGAGGTGCGTTATGAAATTGCGCGCGGCTATTACATGTACCGCGACAAATTCAAATTCAGTGCCGAGCCCGCGTCGATTACCGTCGATGCATCAAAATTGCCGGCGGGGCAGATCAAAAAAGACGAATTCTTCGGCAACGTGCAGATTTATCGCGGCACCATCACCATGGTGCTGCCGGTCAGCGGCGTGGACGCTGCCGCAAACCGTTATGTTCTGAAGGCGGTATCGCAGGGTTGCGCCGATCTCGGTGTGTGTTATCCGCCACAGGAGCAGCGCGCGGAAATCAGGCTTGCCGGATTTTCATCGGCAACGACGCCGGGCGTTGCCGAATTCGTGCGCCCTGCACCGGCAGAATCGGCGCCGCGTTCGGAAGATGCCCTCATCGCGGATTTGTTCAAAGGCGGTTTCCTCGCGCTGGTGGCGAGCTTTTTCGGTTTCGGCCTGCTGCTGGCACTGACGCCCTGCGTGTTTCCGATGATCCCGATCCTGTCGGGTATTCTGGTGCCGCACGGTGAACACCTCACCCATGCGCGCGGCTTCGCACTATCGCTGGCCTATGTGCTCGGCATGGCGATCACCTATGCGCTGGCCGGCGTTGCGGCAGGGCTGCTCGGCACGATGTTGTCGTCTGCGTTGCAGACGCCGTGGGTGCTCGGCGGCTTTGCCGCATTGTTCGTCGTGCTCTCGCTGTCGATGTTCGGTTTTTATGAACTGCAATTACCGAGCGCGTTGCAGAGCAAGCTGGCGGTGACCAGCAACCGCCTGCATGGCGGGCATTTTGTGAGCGTGTTCGGCATGGGCATTCTGTCGGCGCTGATCGTCGGGCCCTGTGTGGCGGCGCCGCTGGCGGGCGCGCTGCTCTATATCAGCAAATCCGGCGATTACATTCTGGGTGGCGCCGCTCTGTTTGCGCTGGCCCTCGGCATGGGCGTGCCGCTGCTGGTGGTGGGCGCGTCGGCGGGCACGCTGCTGCCGAAAGCCGGGCCGTGGATGGATACGGTCAAACGTTTCTTCGGCGTGGTGTTGCTGGGCGTTGCGATTTTCCTCATCTCGCCGCTGTTGCCGCCGATGGCGCATTTCCTGGCCTGGGCCGTGCTGTTGATCATGTTTGCGGTTTACCTCCAGGCGCTCGACCCCTTGCCGCAGGGTGTGCCGGGCTACCGGCGATTGTTCAAGGGCGTCGGCATCATTGCGCTGGTGACCGGCATTGCGCTGATCATCGGCGCGTTGTCTGGCGCGCGCGATGTGTTGCAGCCGCTCGGCGGTTTACGCGGCGCGGCGGCACAGCCCGGTCCGGCAGTGCATTTCCAGCGCGTTGGCAGCATCGAAGAACTCGACCGCGCGGTGCGCGCCTCGGCCGGCAAGCCGGTCATGCTGGATTTTTATGCGGACTGGTGCGTGTCGTGCAAGGAGATGGAGCGCGATACGTTCAGTGCCACCATGGTGCGGACGCGGCTCGATGAAATGGTCGCACTGCAGGCCGATGTCACCGCCAATCTCGACGCGCACAAGGCCTTGCTCAAACGCTTTGAGCTGTTCGGGCCGCCGGGGATCGTTTTCTTCGACCGGAGCGGTAGCGAGGTCAAGGGATTGCGCGTGGTCGGCTTCCAGGCCGCCGACCGCTTTGCGGCAACGCTGGATACCGTTCTGCGCTGATCTGATGCGACAAAAATTGCTGCTGTCGGCCGCTGCGATCGTTTTCGCGGTTGCCGGCATTCTGGTCTATCAATGGCGTGCCGGTGCCTTCAGCGACGTTCCGGATGCGGTGGCGACCGGCCAGCGCATATTCGCCGCCCGCCTGAATGGGTTGGACGGCAAGCCGCTTTCGCTCGAACAATGGCGCGGCAAAGTGCTGGTCGTCAATTTTTGGGCAACCTGGTGCGCCCCGTGCCGCGAAGAGATCCCGGGTTTCATCAAGTATCAGGCAGATCATGCCGCGAACGGCGTCCAATTTGTCGGCATCGCCGTCGATACGGTCGAAAGAGTGGCGATTTACGCCAATGAAATGGGCATGAACTACCCTTTGCTGGTTGGCGGGCTTGAAACCATGGAGTTGGCACGCGTGGCCGGCGATCGAGCCGGCGTGTTGCCGTTCAGTCTGATCATCGATCGTTCCGGCCGCGTTGTTGCCACGGTGGTTGGTATCCTAAGGCCTGAAAAGCTCGAAAAAATGATTTCCCCGCTGCTGTAGGCTGGCGGCAAGTTCGGCCTATTGACCTAAATTTCGCATTAAGTTCTGCGAATATGCCGTCATTTTCTGTTAAATGGCGAATTTCTTGATTTGCCTGACTTGACACTACCGGTATTTGATGGTTTCCTTGCGCCCGTTATGGTTTTTGGCTGCGGTGGGCGATTGTGCCGGCGCGCAGCAACTTACCAACAGGGGGCTAACCGGCCAAGCGCTCTTTGAGTAATCGGTTTACAACCTTAAAATCCGATAAAATGCGCCGATCTGCAGTTATCGTGTCGTAAATCAGATGCGTCGGGGTGGGTTTGGCGCGCTTTGCCAGGTTCCGCCAGGTTGCTACTTATAAAAAGACAGCGTTATCGACATCATGCCTACGCCCAATAGCATACTCGTCATACACGGCCCCAACCTGAATCTGCTCGGCGCGCGTGAACCCGCGCATTACGGTTCGGCAACGCTGGCGGCCATCAATCAGCGGCTCACCGACCGCGCGCACCTGGCGGGAGTTACGCTGGACACCTTCCAAAGCAATATCGAAGGGGAACTGGTTGACCGCATCCAGCAGGCGCAGCGGGACGCCGTCGAATTCATCATCATCAATCCGGCGGCCTTTACGCATACCAGTATCGCCATGCGCGACGCGCTCGCTGCCGTCGCCATTCCGTTTATCGAAGTACACCTGTCCAACGTGTTCGCCAGGGAAAAATTCCGCCACCACTCGTATTTCACCGATCTCGCCATCGGCATCGTCAGCGGGCTGGGTGGCAAGGGTTACGAATTGGCGCTCGACTACGCGTTGCAGCACTCGCCGGGAGCATGACCATGGATTTGCGCAAACTTAAGAAATTGATCGACCTCGTCGAGGAATCTGGGATCGCCGAACTCGAAATCACCGAAGGCGAGGAGAAGGTCCGTATCAGCCGCAGCAGCACGCAGGCGCACGCCGCGCCGGCCATGGTGACGCAGGCCGTGGCGGCCGCGCCGCTGACACCCGCTCCGGCGGCAGTGGCCGAGCCCGCCGCACCGGCCCAGCCTGAAGGTCATCTGCTGAAGTCGCCGATGGTGGGCACTTTTTACCGTTCGCCCAGCCCCGGCGCGAAGTCCTTTGCCGAAGTCGGCCAAAGCGTGACCGAAGGCGAAACCGTCTGCATCATTGAGGCGATGAAACTGCTTAACGAAATCGAAGCCGACCGCACCGGCGTCATCAAGGCCATCCTCGTCGAGAACGGCCAGCCGGTCGAATACGGGCACCCGCTGATGGTGATTGGTTGATGGGTGAGGCGCGAGGCGTGAGGGGTGAGGCGAACAGGCCCTGCACGAACGAAGTGACCGCCGCGCGCGGCTGCCGCCACGCGACTTTGCACCTGACGCCTGACGCCATACGCTTCACGGTGATCACGCATGTTTGAAAAGATCCTTATTGCCAATCGCGGCGAAATCGCGCTGCGTGTGCAGCGCGCCTGCCGCGAAATGGGCATCAAAACGGTGGCCGTGCATTCCGAGGCGGACGCCGAAGCCAAGTACGTCAAACTGGCCGACGAATCGGTGTGCATCGGGCCGGCGGCGCCGGCGCTGAGCTACCTCAACATTCCGGCCATCATCAGCGCGGCGGAAGTCACCGACGCCGAGGCCATTCACCCCGGTTACGGTTTTCTCTCGGAGAACGCCGATTTCGCCGAGCGCGTCGACAAAAGCGGCTTCGTCTTCATCGGGCCGAGGGCCGAAACCATCCGCCTGATGGGCGACAAGGTGAGCGCCAAGGCGGCAATGAAAAAAGCCGGCATACCCTGCGTGCCGGGCAGCGAAGGCTCGTTGTCGGAGGTGCCCGAGGAAATCATCAAGACCGCGCGCGCGGTCGGTTATCCGGTCATCATCAAGGCGGCGGGCGGCGGCGGCGGCCGTGGCATGCGGGTGGTGCACACCGAGGCGGCGCTGCTCAACGCGGTGCAAATGACGCGCGCCGAGGCGCAGGCGGCGTTTGCCAATCCCATGGTCTACATGGAGAAGTATCTGGAAAAACCGCGCCACATCGAAATCCAGATACTGGCCGACAAATTCCGCAACGCCATCTACCTCGGTGACCGCGACTGCTCGATGCAGCGCCGCCACCAGAAGATCATCGAAGAGGCGCCGGCGCCGCATCTCTCGGCGCGCGCGCGCGCGCGCGTCGGCGAACGTTGCGCCGAGGCCTGCCGCAAGATCGGCTACGAGGGGGCGGGCACCTTCGAATTTCTCTACGAAAACGATGAGTTTTATTTCATCGAAATGAACACGCGTCTGCAGGTTGAACATCCGGTGACCGAGTTCGTCACCGGCATCGATCTCGTGCAGGCGCAGATCCGCATTGCGGCCGGCGAACGCATGCCGGTCAAGCAACGCGACATCGTGCTGAAGGGGCATGCCATCGAATGCCGCATCAACGCCGAGGACCCGGTGAAATTCACGCCCTCGCCCGGCCGCATCACTTCGTGGCACATGCCCGGCGGGCCCGGCATCCGCGTCGATTCGCACGTCTACAATAATTATTTCGTGCCGCCGCATTACGATTCGCTGATCGGCAAGCTGATCGCCTACGGTGATACGCGCGAACAGGCGATTGCGCGCATGAGCATCGCCTTGTCGGAGGCGGCGGTCGAGGGCATCAAGACCAATCTGCCGCTGCACATCGAACTCATGCAGGACGCGGCGTTCCGGCGTGGCGGCACCAGCATCCACTACCTCGAAGAAAAACTCGCCAAGTCGGTCAAGAGCGGTTAGCGCTCGGCATACGAAACCGTCAATGGCCTGGCTTGCAATCACGCTGGATGTTCCGCCGGCAAACGCCGATACACTCGCCGATGCCTTGCTGGAGGCGGGCGCGGTGTCGGTGGAGACCGGGGATGCCTATGCCGGCACGCCGCGCGAATGCGCGCGTTTCAACGAACCCGGCGAACCCGGCGCATCCAGTTGGGAGTTGGCGCGCATTTGCGCGTTGTTCGACGAGCACGCCGACATTGCCGTCGCCATGCCTGCTGCGCTTGCCGCGGCGGATTACAACGCAAATCACGAATACCGCGTCGAACGTGTCGCAGACCAGGACTGGGTGCGTGCCGTGCAGGCCGATTTCCGTCCGGTGCATGTGTCGCCGCACGTCTGGGTGGTGCCGACCTGGCACACGCCGCCCGATGCTCATGCAATCAATCTGATCATCGATCCCGGCCTCGCCTTCGGCACCGGCACGCATCCGACGACGCGTTTGTGTCTCGAGTGGCTCGATCTCAATCTGCGCGCCGGCCACAGCGTGCTCGACTACGGATGCGGCTCGGGCATACTCGCCATCGCCGCGATGAAACTCGGTGCCGTCACCGCCACCGCGATTGATATCGATCCGGCGGCCGTGCTTGCGGCGCGTAATAATGCCATGCAAAATCAAGCGGCCGTCGAGGTCGAGGGCGCCGATTACACGGTGTCTGCGAGGTATGACGTGGTGGTTGCGAACATTCTGGCGAATCCGCTGAAATTGCTGGCGCCACTGCTGGCACGCGCAACAAAACACGGCGGGCATGTGGTTCTTTCCGGTGTGCTCGAGCATCAGGCCGGCGAGGTGCTCGATTGTTATGGAGAGTGGTTTGACATGACGCACGACCAGCGCGAAGACGGATGGGTACTGCTGGTTGGCAGCCGTCACTGATCGAGACGGATTGATGCGAGCTCAAGCATGAGTATGACCACGCAATGCCCCGCCTGCAGCACCACGTTCCGCGTGACGCCGCAGCAGTTGCAGTCCCAGCACGGCATGGTCCGTTGCGGGCGTTGCGCCACGGTGTTCGACGGTTTCAAGGTGCTCGCCACGCTGCCCGTGGTGACGTCGCCTGAACCCGCACCACGTGCCGCCGGGTTGATGCCGGCGGTTGAAGCGATGCCACCGTCGTTCCGTGCATCTGAATCAAATGGTGAGGTCGGGCCGGTCGATCTGGCGTTACCCGAGCCGGTAGCAACCCCCGCCGCCTCTGCGCCGGCCGTCGCGGCGGAACAGGATACTGTTTCAGTGGTTGCGGCAGAGCCCGCCATGCCGGTCGAGACAGCATCGGCAGATACGGCGGTTGAGGTGGACGCGGCGCCGGTCGCGCCGTCCTTTGCGGCGGAGGCCGTGAGTGACGACGCGTCGCTGGAGCCGCCGCCAAATACAGAGTCGATATTGCTGGTGCCGCCGATGGCGGCAGAGCCCATCGCGGCGCCAGCAGCAGAGCAAGTAGCAGAGCCATTGGAAAATGCAGGCGCCGGTGTGGTTCCGGCGCCGACACCCGTTCAAGATGCCTTCGTGCCGCACGCCACGCCGCCGCGCCGTCGCAGCATGATCTGGGCCGTCGCGTCTTTGTTTTTGCTGCTGCTGCTCGGCGCCCAGTTCGTTTATCTGTACCGCGGCGACCTTGCGGCCTCGGTGCCCGAGATGCGGCCCCTGTTGAACGAAGGGTGCAGAGTATTGAATTGTGCGGTGGCACTGCCGCAGCGTCCGCGGCAGATCACGATCGAAGCCTCCGACATGCAGGCAGCGGACACGGCGAACCCGGGTCTGGTGGTATTGACGGCGACGCTGCGCAATCAGGCCGCCATCGCACTCGGTTATCCGGCGCTCGATGTGGTGTTGACCAACACGCGCGAACACACGGTGGCGCGCCGCATTTTTCTGCCCGCCGAGTACCTGCTCAACAGCAAGGATGCGCGTGCCGGTCTGGCGCCGAGCGCCGAAGTGACCATCCGCTTGAACATCGACAGCGGCGATCTGGGCGCGGCCGGATTCCGGCTCGACCTGATGGCCGCACCCGCCGGTTGATGCGGCAATGATTGAAACAAGGAACAGAAAATGACTGCACCCGCCGGACTCAAATTCTCGGTTTTGCACACCTGGTTAAAACAGGAGGCTGACGGCAGCGTCACCGTTGGCATCACTGATCACGCGCAGGAAACGCTTGGCGATCTGGTGTATGTCGAAGCCCCCGCGCTCGGCCGGCAGGTCGTGAAAGACGAGGCCTGCGGTATCGTCGAGTCGGTCAAGACCGCCTCCGACGTGCACACGCCGGCATCGGGCGAGGTGATCGCGGTCAATACGGAACTTGCGGACGCGCCGGAAAAAATCAACGCCGATGCCTACGCCGCGTGGATATTCAGGCTGCGGCCGGGCAATCCCGCTGAATTTGCCAGTCTGCTCGATGCCGATGCTTATCAGAAAGTCGCCGACGCCGATCAGCAGTAACGGCGCACCGAACGGCCTGTCGCCAGAGCCCATTTACGGATCATGGTTTTGGCGCCGGCGAATGCCGCGCATTCTTGCGCGCCAAAGATGTGCAGGGCATACTTGGCGCCCGCGTAATTCCGACAATTAATTGCTTCAAGGAGAATGCAGATGTCCAGCGTCACACTCGGCGGCAACCCGATCAACGTCGCAGGTAACTTTCCGAAAGCCGGCGATGCTGCCGCCGACTTCAGCCTGACCGGCAAGGATCTCAAGGAAGTCAGCCTGAAAGATTTCGCCGGCAAGCGCAAAGTGCTCAACATCGTGCCGAGCCTCGACACCCCGGTCTGCCAGACCTCGACCCGCAAGTTCAACGAACAGGCCGGCAGCCTCGCCAACACGGTGGTGCTGGTCGTCTCCGGCGATCTGCCGTTTGCAATGAAACGTTTTTGCGAAGCCGAGGGCCTGAATAACGTGGTTACGCTGTCGAGCTTCCGCGGCCGCGATTTTCACGGCAACTACGGTGTTGATATCACCGACGGTCCGTTGAAGGCCCTGACCGCGCGCGCGGTCGTGGTGCTCGACGAGAACAACAAGGTCAAGTATTCGCAGCTCGTGCCGGAAATCAAGAACGAACCGGATTACGACGCTGCGCTCGCCGCGCTCAAGTAAAGCGCGGGCACCGGCACCGATCATGCGGCGACGTCGCGGGTAGGGCGGCTTGAAGCGGATCTGGAAGGCGTTGTTCTATTCGCTCGACGGTCTCGCCGCGGCGTTCCGGCACGAGGATGCGTTTCGTCTCGAAGTGCTGCTGGCGCTGATACTGGTGCCGCTCGCCCTGCATATGCCTGTGAGCGGCGTGGCCAAGGCGCTGATGGTCGCCAGTATCCTGCTGGTGCTGATCGCCGAACTGGTCAATTCGAGCATCGAGGCGATCACCGACCGCATTTCTCTCGAGAACCACGTGCTGGCGAAACGCGCCAAAGACATGGGCAGCGCCGCGGTAATGCTTGCGCTGATCAATGTTGTGGTGGTGTGGTTGATCATCGCCTTCGGCTAGTGGGCCGGCGGCAGAAATAAAAACGGCGCGGTTTTCCGCGCCGTTTTTATGGGTGTGTCGCAAACGCTATTTTTTCAGCGCGTCGCGGATTTCGCGCAACAACATCACGTCTTCCGGCGTTGGCGCCGGTGCGGCGGGCGGTTCGGCGGCCTTCAGGCGGTTGATCGCGCGGATCAGGATGAAAACGGCGAAGGCGACGATCAGAAACGAAATGCAGGTGTTGATGAACATGCCGTAGTTGAACGTCACCGCGCCCGCTTTCTGCGCCGCATCGACGCTGTGATAAGGGCCGGCGGTGGCGCCTTCTTTCATCACGAAAAACAGATTTGTAAAATCAACCTTGCCGAGCAGCAGGCCGATCGGCGGCATAATGAGGTCTTTTACCAGCGAATCGACGATCTTGCCGAACGCCGCGCCGATGATGATGCCGACCGCCATGTCGACGACGTTGCCGCGCATGGCGAATTTCTTGAATTCTTCAAACATGGTTTGCTCCCCTCTGCGGTGAACAGGCGCGTTGATGATAGCAGATGCCGGCGACACGGCGCACGCGGGGCCGCCACAGCGCCGATGTTATAATCAGCGCCTTTCAGACAGACAATTTCCACCATGCACACGCTGATTTGCGGTTCGATCGCCTACGACACCATCATGGTGTTCCCCGGCCGTTTCAAGGAACAGATACTCCCCGAGCAGTTGCATATCCTGAACGTGGCCTTTCTTGTTCCCGACATGCGGCGCGAATTCGGCGGCTGCGCCGGCAATATCGCCTACAGTCTGAAAATGCTCGGCGGCGAACCGCTGATCATGGCCACAGTCGGCGATGACTACCAGCCCTATCAACTGCGCCTCGACCGCCTGAAGATTGCGCAGACGCATATCCGCAAGGTCGCTGATAGTTTTACTGCGCAGGCCTTCATCACCACCGACCTCGACGACAACCAGATCACCGCCTTCCATCCGGGCGCGATGAATTTTTCGCATGAGAACCATATTGCCGAAGCGAAAGCTGCCGTCATCGGCATCGTCGCGCCGGACGGTCGCGACGGCATGATTCAGCACGCGCGCGAGTTTCATGAGGCCGGCGTTCCGTTCATCTTCGATCCGGGCCAGGGCCTGCCGATGTTCAATGGCGAAGAACTGCGCAACTTCATCCAGCTGGCGGACTACCTGTCGGTTAACGATTACGAAGCCAGCGTGCTGCAGGAAAAAACCGGCGAGAAACTCGAGTCGCTGGCGAAAAATCTGAAGGGCCTCGTCGTCACGCGCGGCGGCAAGGGTTCGCAGATTTTCAGCGGCGGCCGCATGATTGAAATTCCCTGTGCGACGCCGGACGCCATCATTGATCCGACCGGCTGCGGCGACGCCTACCGCGCGGGGCTCCTCTACGGGCTGGCCAACGGCATGGACTGGGAAACCACCGGGCGTCTGGCCTCGCTGATCGGTGCCCTGAAAATTTCGCAGCGCGGCGGGCAGAACCACAAATTCACGCGCGACGAAATCGCCGCGCGCTACAAGCAGAATTTCAACACCGTTTTGTGGTGAAAACCGCGCTCATCGCCGGCGTTGTGTTGCTGGCCGGGTGTGCGGGCAGCGGTTATCAAACCGAACCGCTGCCGGCCGAACCGGAGCGTGGCGGGGTCGTTGAGGAAGTGCGCGCGGTGCCGCTCGGCGATCGCGGCGGCGGCATCGCCGGCGCGGTGGTTGGCGGTGGTGTTGGCGCCGCCGCTGGCAGTACCGTCGGCAGTGGTCGCGGCAGCCAGGCGGCCTCGGTGGCCGGTGCCGTGGCCGGATCGATCGCAGGCAATGTGCTGGCGGCCAACGCCAGCCGCCGCGAAGGGCTTGAGATCACCGTGCGTCTCGATAACGGCCGGCAAATCCTGGTGCTGCAAGCGGGCGGCGAGACGTTCAAAGCGGGCGAGCGCGTGCGCGTGATCGCCGATAAACAGGGCACGCGCGTTACGCACTGAACGCGTGTCGCGCCGGCAAACCCGCGAACCATCGATGCCGTCCAAACCCACCCGCCGCGCAGTGCGCGCCTTCCGTCTGCTGCGTTTTCTGCTGCATGTTCTGCGCGCGGTATTGGTGGCGGCGCTGATCTATCCGTTGGTCGATCGCGCGTCGCGCCGCCGCCGTCTCAAAGTGTGGTCGGCCGGATTGTTGCGTCTGCTCGCGGTGCATCTGCGTGTGCATGGCAGGCCGCCCGACGGCGGGACGGTATTGATTGTCGGCAATCATGTG
>Ga0114965_10034_pt1 | contig 12584 bp, 11 predicted proteins | sample C_140205_EF_Meta_FD_87024 | JGI IMG/M metagenome (GOLD analysis project Ga0114965, IMG submission 87024) | Freshwater microbial communities from Lake Croche, Canada to study carbon cycling - C_140205_EF_MetaG | ecosystem: Environmental > Aquatic > Freshwater > Lake | place: Lake Croche, Canada... | reverse complement strand
TTGAAGCTCCAGTGGTCGCGGCGGTCTTCGAGTTTGGCGAGATCGACGCCTTCGGGCCATGGGGCACCTTCGTTGATCCAGGTGGTGAGGGTGGCGATGTCGGGGGGGGAGAGCTTGCCTTTGGGAGGCATGAGCTCGTCGTCGTCATCGGTGGTGATGAAGTGGATGAGCGGGCTGTCCTTGGCTTTGCCGGAGATGATGTCGGGCGAGTGTTTGTCGCCGCCTTTGAGGGCTGCGGCTTTGATGTCGAGGCGGAGGCCGGACTTTTGTTTTTTCTCGCCGTGGCAGCTGTAGCAGTGCTTTTGCAGGATGGGGCGGACCTCGCGGACGAAGTCAACGGCAGCGGCAAGGCTGGAGGAGGCGAGGAGAATGAGAACAACCAACTTCATGAAGTGTGATCAGCGGTAAGGATTGCCAGCGGCGTGCAGGGCGCGGAGTTCATCGTCGGACATGGCGCGGCCGAGCAGGAGGAGTTCATCGACACGACCGCTGAGCTTGCGGTCCTGCTGGTTCCAGTTGCCGATTTGCGCGGGGCCGAGGCGCGCGGGGTTTGCGATCTGCAGGCGGGCTTCTTTATCGAACTGGCCGTTGAGATAAAAGCGCACGGTGCCGCGTGTGGAATCATAGACGACGGCCAGATGCACCCAGCGGCCCTGCTCCGGCAGCACGGGGGTGCGCGAGTCGGGATGGCTGGTGTGATCATTGGATGAGGGTGCGAGGGTGTTGCCGATGAGGGCGAGGCGCATGGTGGTGTCGCGGTTGATGATCCAATGCACCTGACCGGGGTTGTTGCCGCTCCAGCCATCCGTATGTAGCAGGGACTGGTAGGGCGCGCCGAGGCGGTCAATGCGCACCCAGGCGGCGAGCGTGAGCTGCGGCCAGTCGCGGCCACCGCCGACATCGAGCTTCAAGTGATCGCCCACATTCACAAACTCCGGCGCATGAGAGCCCGGCCAGCGGCCCTGCACGCGGCGGTACACGCCGGGCAGTTCCTCTGCGGAATCGAAATCGAGCAAGGCGATGAGGGCAGGGTCTTGCTTCAAAGCGGCGACTGCTGCGGCGGAGCGCGCACGCTGACCGGCGGCGAGTCCGGCGGTGAGTCCGGGGAGTTCATCGGGCTGGATGAAGGCGGAGGAGCGCAGCTCGCGTGCGGTGCTGACGCCTTGATCAAAAGACACGGCATCGCCACCGCGGAGGCTTTGATTGGCCTGCGCGCCTGAGGCCTTGGTGATGACCTCGCCCTGAAACACATGAACCTCCGCCGCGCCGCTGGAGGGTACATCCACACCGAAGCGCGTGCCGAGATCCACCGCATCTCCGGTGGGGGTGATGACGGTGAAACCTTTCGCAGCAGGCGGGACATCGGCGGCAAGACGGCCGCGCTTCATGTGCAGACGCTGTGCGGACTCAAAGTGAAACTCCGCCGGGGCCTCGATGACGATGCGTGCGCCGCGTGCGGTGATGAGGGAAAGGCTGCCCGCGCTGATGGCGTAGGATTCGCCGCGCAGGCTTGCGCCATCGGCCAGTTCCACCACACCGGCGGCTTTTCCCACGGTGGCGTAGGCGCGGTGGGCATCCTGCCAAAACCACGCACCGAGGAGCAAGGAGATGCAGGCGGCGGCGGCGAGCCAGCGGTGTGAATGAGTGAGCCAGCGGGCGGGCTTCGCAGGCTTGGCTGTCACCTGAGGTGGTGTCCAGTCTGCGGCCATTGCTGCGAGGGCGGAGTCCACATTGAGCAGTTCGGCGAACTCGCGTCGTGCTTCGGCATCGGAAAGCAGCAGGGCATTGAGCTGCTGCAGCTGCGGCGGCGTGATGGTGGCGTCGAGATAGACGGCGGTGAGGGCTGTGAGATCTGCCTTCATGATGCGACCTCCTGAGTCATGGCGCGGCGGATGCAGTCGAGCAGGAGTTTGCGCATGCGGTGCAGCCATTGGTAAAAGCCGGGGACGGTGCGGCCGCTGCCTTGCGCGACGGTTTGGATGCTGGAGTCGGGCTGATAGGCCTGCATGAGGAGTCCGCGCTGTTCCTCGGGCACTTTCTGCATGCACAGCTCCAGGGCCTCGCGCTGGCGCTCCAGCAGGGGCTCGATGGCGGTGGTTTCTTCGGCGATCTTGGTGATGACTTCTTCATCGAGCACCAGGCGGTCGCGACCGCGATCCCGCAGCCAGGCCAGGACTTCAAAGCGCGCCACGCCGAAGGCCCAGGCTTTGAAATCCGCGCCCTCGTGCAGGGTGTTGAATTTCTCCCAGAGCACCACGCTGATTTCCTGCATCACGTCATCCGCATCCGCCCGTGCGGGCACCAACCGGCGCACATGGGCGCGGATGGCGGGCTCATGCGCGGTGAAGCTGCGCAGGAAGCGGTGGTGGCGTTCGTTTTCGGAGGGAGACATGAGGGGGCTATGTTTCTATCTCCGCCAGACGTGCTGATTTTACGGACGATTGCGTTTTTTATTCCTCAGAGGACTTTCTGCTGCAGCGCAGGCTCAGCCCTTTTTGGGGAGCAGCAGGGCGCAGAGGCGGAGCAGCTTGGCAACGCTGTGGTCCCATGAAAACTCCTGAGCCATGCGAGTGCGCGCATTTTCAGCGATCGTTTTGCGCAGGGTGCTGTCCTGCAGCAGCCGCACAATGGCCGCGCTCAGGGAGGGGGCGTCGTCGGCCAGGAGGATCTCATGCTCGTCACGCAGGAAGAGACCTTCGGCGCCGACGGTGGTGCTCACCACGGGAACGCCGGCGGTCATGGATTCGAGGATTTTGGTGCGCACGCCGCTGCCCGCCCGCAGGGGCACGACCTGTAGCGCGCATTCGCGCAGCGGCAGCATGACTTCGGGGACTGTGCCGGTGATCTCGATGCCGGGGTCTGAGGCCGCGAGGGTATAAAAGGCCGGCGGTGGATCGCGACCAATGACGCGAAAGCGAACGGCGGGGAGCGTCTGGCGGATCAGCGGCAGGACTTCGTGGATGAACCAGATGGCCGCATCGGCATTCGGGGGCCAGTTCATCGCCCCGACGAAGGCGATGCATGGCGCAGACTGCAGCTGGAGCACCGCAGGGGGGAGATCGTCCTGGCTGGGATTGGTCCCGGGAAGCACGCTGCCGAGGATGTTGGTCAGGTGGTAGGTCTCGCGATGGTAGTCGGCATCGGGATCAGAAATGGCGGTGACGCCGTCAAACAGCCGGCAGAGCTGCGGCTCGCGCCGGCGCATGCGGCGGGTCATTTCGTGATAGAAGAGCAGCGTGAAGGGGTTGCGCTGGAGTTTGGCCATGCCTATCCAGATATTGGCCTCCACATTGTGCTGCAGCAGGACGGCCGGGACGCGACGCTCTGCCTCCCAGCCTTCCAGAGCCGTGGCAAGAATCAAGCCGTCCACGATGACGAGGTCAAAGTGACCGCTCATGACGCGCTCCCGCACGCGCTGAATGAACTCCCGGCTGTGAAACATGGACAGTGCGAAGGGTTCGCGCCAGGCAAAGAGGTTGAGCAGGATCGGCCCGATGAACTGGAAGAAGCGGCGTGGCGACCACGAAGGCATGAGCCGGCAATAGACGCGCTCGACCTCATGGGCGTATGGGACTGCGGCGCTCTGCCTCTCATCCTCCTGGCTGTGAAGCTCCAGCACATGGACATGGCTGTGCAGCATCAGGTGGGTGAGCAGATGGTAGGAGTAGATGGCGCCGCCGTAGTTGAGCGGCAGGCAGCTTCCCAGACGGACCCACAGGATGCGCAGGCGTTCGTTGCTGGGTGCCGTTTGCTGAATCATTAGGTCCATTAATCAGGCGGATGATTCTGGTAAAGAGGTCTTGTCGGGAGGGGGCAGAAACGGTAGGGCTGTAATTTTTTGCTTCCCGAAAGGTAAATAAACGCTTATTATCAAGGAATTAGGCCGAACTAGGCCTCAATCTGCCACCTTCAGCGCATGCCGCCCCTTGTCCTCCAGGAACGCTACTCTGTTCGCAAGAACGACTTTGCGCCTTTGATTGAATGTGATGATCTGCTGCGTGAGCTCATCGGCAGCGGGGGGCCGATGCCGAGTGACTACGCGCATGTGAACCGCACACTGAAGCATCTGGGAGATGCGGTGCGCGCCAAGATCATCGCCCGCGATGACGTGCTGGCTTACGCGCAGGACGTTACAAATCGATATCTGGAAGGGACGATGCAGGCGCGGGCGCTGGGGAAAAAGTACGGCTACAGCGGCGACTTCGAGATCATTGAGGCCATTTACACGATGCAGATCGCCCAGGAGCCGCACCTGCGGCGCTGGGATCTATATTTTCACTCACAGGCGGCGCCGAATGCGGTGCGCAATCGCAAGGCCTACTTTCACCAACTGTTGAACTCGCACTCCGCCGGGCGCATCAAGGCGCCGCTGAACGTGCTGAACGTGGCCAGCGGCCCGGCGCGGGACGTGCGCGAGTGGGTGCTGGACAATCCTGAGCGGGATGTGTTTTTCGACTGCGTGGATGCCGAGATCCACGCGATCGAGCGAGCGAAGCAGCTGTGCGCGCCGTTTGCGAAGCGGGTGGAGTTTTACCACCGCAACGTGCTGCGCTTTCTGCCGGCCAAGGGCTACGAGCTGGTGTGGTCAGCCGGGCTGTTTGACTACCTCACGGACCGCACGTTTGTCTTTCTGCTCAAGGCGCTCATGGCCGTGACGAAGCGGGGCGGGGAGGTGGTAGTGGGTAATTTTTCCACCCACAATCCCAGCCGCGACTACATGGAACTGCTGGGCGACTGGGTGCTGCAGCACCGCACGCAGGACCACCTGCGCGAGCTCGCGCTGGACGCTGGAGCAGCGGCAGATTCGATCGAGGTGATGTGGGAGCCTGAGGGCGTGAATCTGTTTTTGCACATCCGGAGGTAAGGGGGCGGAGGATATGATGCTTTATCGCCTTGGCTCAGAGATGCCGGGAGCGGGGCTTTTTTGATGCTCCGGATTCATCGGCACAGGGATCAATATCTTGAGGATAACGATGGTGGCCAGGTACAGCCCGACCCAGGCAGGCAGTCCTCGCGTGATGCAGCGTTCCAACTTGAGGCGCGTTTTTTCATTGTAGCGGGGACGTGTGCCGCCCTCCTTCGTGCTCCGCATTTCACTGCCATTGGGGACCATCAAGAAGCCCAGGGGGCCAAAAACCACCATGAGTGTCAGGTAGATGGTCAACCGTGCCTGGGAGCAATCACCGTCAGGAGGGTAAACAAGGCCTCGTGCGGCGATCACGCTTTCGGCAGCGCAGAGGACGGGTTCTTTCCAGAGGGTGCGGAAGTCCAATAGTTTGAACAACTGCTCCGTGGAGAGCTGTTGGAGATACAGTGTTCCGTCCGTCCAAACCTCCGTGGGGGCGAGCCGGGGACCGATAGCGGCGAGCGATCGAGTGGCATCCTGCGGTTTGACATACAGCCGCTGACCAGCGGTCCAACTGCCGAAAAAGCGACGAAGCTCGTTTACCTTGGATCCATCATAAGCCACTTCAAACGGGATGCTCAGTTCAAACAAGGTCACGCTGGCGAGCTCTCCGTCTTGTTCGGACGCGATTTCGCCGATGGCGATCATGCAATCGTCCTCGCCATCATCATGCTCATGCCCGGTGCTGCGTTGGTAGGACATCCAATGCGCGAATACCCGGCGGCAGGCGAATGGCAAGGGGAGAAGTGAGGGCGGGTCGGAGTGAGCAGGGGCGGAAACATGGCGGCGATCCGTGCAGGGCGCTGTGATCTCGAAGAGATTGACGGTTCGGTTCGTCCTTCGCAGGGTTGCAACGGAGAATGAATTGTCGAACCATCGATTTTTGATTGTCGAAGTTTCAAGCCATTGACGCAGGTGCGCGGTGAATGAGGTCACCCTGTGATGAGAGACCGAATATAAAAGCAGAAGGCCACGGGGTGGATCACCCCATGGCCTTGTTGAGCGGACCCGGCCCAGACGCCGGTCCTTGCATCAATTTTTTGTTTTGGACTGGGCCAGTGTTTCAAACAGGCGCAGGGTGTAGCCGCCGTGGCTTTCGCCTTTGCCGGTGCTGTAGAGCCAGTCGTCCACATCGGCGATGGGGATGTGAAGCTCGGCGCTGCGCTTCACTTTTTTCAGGGTTTCGGGATCGCTGTCGAGGATGCCGTGGACGAGCTTGTCGTCGATGGAGGTGACTTGCAGCCAGACGTATTCACCGCTGTCGCCTTCGAGGATGCGGCCTTTGACGGCGAAGTACTGGTCCTTGGCGCGTGCCAGATAGGCCTGCATGAACTCGGGCCAGTTTTTACGGGCCTCAGCCTGGGCTGCCAGGAGCTGGGGATCGTCGTCGTTGATGGAGAAGGTGTCGGCAGCGGCAGTCGTGCCAGCCACTCCGGCGGGGATGAGGGATTGCAGCGGATCCGGGCTGTTGAGGTGTTCAATGAGGGTGGCGTCATTGATGTGGAACTGATCGGTGTCCGGGTTGTAAATGGCGAGGGTGTCCTTGCCGATGAGCTGCACGATGACCTGACTGATGTGCTGATAGATCACACGGAGGTCCGCTTTGTCATCGTTGCCCAGCCAGTCCACGGACATCCAGGCGCGGTGCTCGCGGATGGCTCCGGCGAGTGCGGGGTCTTTGACTTCGTCGGCCAGCTTGCTGCTGTCGTTAAAGTAGGGTTTGTCCACGCTGTTGATGGCGTAGCGGCCGGGGGCTGACTTGATCACGAATGAGGGCGGATTGGCAGTGACGGCGCTTTCAGGCACCTGGGTATCCCAGCCACGCGAAGCCGCCTGGGCCACGGTGGTGGTATTGAGGGAACGGGGTTCATTGAGCAGCAGGACGAGCGAGATCATGCGATGCGGCGGCGTGGCCACGGGCACATCAGGCGCAGAAAAGGCCGCCCCTGAAAGGAGGCCGAAGGCGGAGAGCAGGGCGAAGCGCGGGAGGTGCCGCGACGCGGGGGTGAGGGAGGTTTTCATTAGCGGTTGAGGAGCTGATTGAGAAGCGTGCGGTGATTGGTCTGGCCGTAGTTGCTGTGGTTGTAGAAGTTTTGGCCACGGTAGCTCGGCGAGTAGGCGGGGTAGTGATTGAAGTAGCCGGGGTAGTAGCCGTGCTGGGGATTGTACTGTTTGAAGTTGTTGTAGTTGCCCCGGCCATGTCCCCAGCCGTACGCATGCCCCGGAGGGCGGCCGTTGAAATGAGGATTGAAGTGATGGCCGTAACCATGGCCATGGCCGTCAGCACTGGCTGAAAGAGTGAATGCGAAGAGTCCCGCGCAAAGCAGCAGGGGGAGCCGCCATGACAGGAGGCTGGGAGTGGGATGAGATTTCATAGGGTTGAGGTCATGAGTGCTGGGGTTGGTGTTTTTTAATAACAACCCGACCTTCTGTGTCCGCTCTGCACATCACCATGGGGTGTAACCCGACTCAGGTGGAGTGTGAGTAATCACCTGACATTTTAAGGCGCTTCGGCGGCCAGGTTGGTTCAAGCGGCTGACGGGGGGGAAGCCATGCGCGGGGTCAGGCTGCGGAGCCGCGAAGCGAAACCCCGTCACCTTGGAGGGGCAGCCATGCGGCGGTGGTCCAGTCGAGGTATTGAGTGCTGCGGAACTGCTTTTTGTAGTCGTACACGCTGGGTTCCTGAGTGGCGTAGCCGGAGTAGAACCAGCGGAGGCCGGCGGCGCGGCAGTGTTGGATTTCGAGCAGCAGGGTGAAGATGCCGAGGCTGCGTTTGGAGTCGGATGGCTCAAAGAGGCCGTAGACGCTGGAGGCGGAGTGCTGGCCGACATCGAGGTAGCTGGCGGCGATGAGGCGGGGGCCGTCAAACACGCGGACCATGCGGCATTCGCAGGGGCCGCGGGCGGGATCGGGGCCGAGGAAGGTTTCCAGGGTGTCGGGGATGTTGTGGGTGAAGCGCTGCTTGTGGCGCTGGAAGAGGGCGCGGAGTTCGGCATCGATGGCGGCGGGGACGATCTCGGTGCGCAGGTCGGTGTTTTTGCTCAGCACGCGGCGCTGGCTTTTGGTGAAGGTGCAGGACGCGAGGTCGATGCGCAAGGGCGTGATGGTTTGCAGGCTGCCGTCGCTGGCGGGCTGGGTGCTGTAACGAAAGAATTGCCGGCCAAAATGCCGCCAGCCGGTGGCCCAGGCCTGGTCCATGACTTCCGCAGGCACGGAATCGCAGATGAATGCATCGTCGAGGACGGGCGTCATAGAAGGGGTCTCAATAATCCAGCTACGCAGATTGACAATCCCGCTCCTGACCGCACACTCAGAAACCGGCAGTCCCCCCACGCCCATGAACATCCTGCAACGCATCGAACGCGTCTTCTTCTGGCTCTCCGCAGCCTCCTCCGACAACCTCGATGCCTGCCCCGCGTGGGAGCGGCGCAAGTACGTAGCCTTTGGCGCGACGGTGCTGGTGCCTTCCACGTTTGCCATCATCGCCTGCGCGTATGCACTGAGCACGCTGACGGACAACTGGTACGTCATCGCGCCAGTGTCGCTGGTGTGGTCGTTCATCATCCTGACCGTGGACCGTGCGCTGCTGGCGACGTATCGCGCCTATCAGGGCTTCTTTCGCAAGATCTCGCAGTTCTCGCTGCGCCTCGTGGTCGCCGCGCTGATGGGCGTCACGATTTCGCACCCGATGACGCTGCTGCTGTTTAAGGACACGATTTCCTCGGTCATCGAAAAGCATCGCCAGAGCGAGATCGAAGCCGCGCGTGAAACTTCCAAGCAGCAGAAGGTCGCCGTGGAGGCGCGCCTGGTGCCGCTGGAGGCGGAGATCGCCAAGCAGCGCGAGAACTGGAATGCGACCTTCCATGCCAAGTTCCTCGATGACAATGGCAAGCCGATAGAGAAACCGCTCACCGATGATGAGAAGGTGGCCAAAGCCGCGCGCGAGTCCAAGATCGCCGATGCGGTGGCACCAGGCAAAGAGCGTCTGACGAAGCTGGACACCGAGATGGCCACACTGAGCAAGGATTACCAAAAGATCGCCGAGGAGTTGAACCACTGGCAGACGGAATTTGAGCGTGAACTCAATGGCCAGCGCAGCGGCATCTCTGGCCTGGGGCCGCGTGCCAAGAGCATCCAGGAAGACCACCTCACCTGGCGGCGTGCGGAGAGCGCCCGCCTCAGCGGCGTGCTGGATACGATGACGAAGAATCGTGCCGCGATTGTGGCGGAAATCAAAGCCGCTGAAGACGGCGTGAACTCCACGCTGGATGCCAAGGCCGCTGAAGAAGCTGCGCTCAAAAAAGCGGAGCGGGATCGCGTGGCTGCGCTGAAGCAGAAAGTGCAGACGGAGCAGGCGGACCAGTTTGTGGGCCAGCAGAACGCCATCCGCGAGACACTGAAGGCGCAGATCGACGCGTTGCTGCTGCAGCAAAAGAATCTGCACACCGAGATCACCCAACTCATCAAGGATGAAGACACGCGCATCTCCGGCATTCGCGCCGAGCCGCGTCGTGACATCCTGACGCAGACGCTAGCGCTGCATGAGTTGTTTGAGCAGGGCGCGCAGGGCGGCACGTTTGCGCTGGTGGCGTATCTGGTGCTGACGCTGCTGTTTATGCTGGTGGACACGATTCCGCTGATCATGAAATTCTTCTCCAAGCCCGGCCCGTATGACACGATGCTGGACCGCGAAGAGAAGTCCTTTGAGGGCGAGCGCAAAGCCTTCCTGGCGGGCTTCGGCTTGCAGATGAAGGAGTTGGGCGAGAGCAAGATGCTGAACCTCACGCGCAACAAGACGCTCGAACGTTCATTGATCACCAGCGTGGACGGCGCGCGCTCGGCCAAGGAGTTCCTCGTTTATCTGATGGACCTGGAACGCGAGTTTGAAGAGAAGAATCGCGCCGCCCGCGAACTGGCCGCCAAGAGCGGCGTCAGCCACACGGCGGACGTGCTGGAAGAAATGTCCCGCAACTTCTACGCCGACCTGCGCGAGCGCATGGAAAGCTACTTCCGCGATGACGACCAGCGCCGTACTCCGGCGACGGGGCGGGCGTGATGAGGGGAGTACGATGGGCACTCCTGCCCGTCGATCAGCGTTTACTCAAACACGAGCGCTCACGCTTCACCCAACGCTGGGCTGCGGTGGTATATTGTGTGGGAGGCCGCATAGCTACCTAGTTTTGGGGGAATGGTTTGTGAGCTGCAAGGTGTGGCGGAGTTTTGGGAATGGTGGTCGGGAATTTTTGTTGGTTTGTTGATGATGCAGCTTGCGTGAGCGCTGATCGACGGACAGGAGTGTCCATCGTACTTATCTTATGCGTGCCATTGGCAGAGAGGATTTCACGGCCTTTGACTGGGATGCGGTGGAGAAGGGGCATCGGCGGCATTTGCCTCAGCTTGATCTGCCGGGTGCGATTTATTTTGTGACTTTCCGTCTTGAGGATTCGATGCCGCAGAAGCTCCTGAAGCGCTGGATTTACAAACGGCATGCGTGGCTGGGAGAGCACCCGGAACCCTGGGATGAAGCCACACGCAAGGAGTATCAGCGCATCTTCACCGTGCGCATGGAACGCTATCTCGACGCTGGTTACGGCGAATGCTTGCTGCGTGATGAACGCTGCCGAAGGGAGGTGGCGGAGCGCCTGCTTTTCAAACACGACTGCGACTACGATCTCGGTGACTGGGTGGTGATGCCCAACCATGTACATGTGCTGCTACAGCCACTGGGCGGCGTTTGTCTGGAAGAGATCATGAAGCCGGTCAAAGGCATCAGCGCTCGAAACATCAACCGACTGCTGGATAGATCTGGGAGTGTATGGATGCAGGAGTCGTTCAGCCACATCGTGCGCAGTCTGGAGCAGTTGAAGAAGTTTCAGCGCTACATCCAGATGAACCCTCAGAAGGTCGGCCTGCCCGCGACTGATTTCAGCTACGAACAACGCTGGCAGATCGCCTGAAGTACGATGGGCACTCCTGCCCGTCGATCAGCGTTTGCGCAAACACCTCGGATTTCGCTTCACCCAGATGTGGGCTGCGATGGTGTGTTGTTGGGCGAGGTTGAATAGTCACCGTAGCAGGGATTCGTGGGCTGCATGCTGCGGCGGTGTCTTTGGAATGGTGGACGGGGATTTATGGCAATTCGTTGATGGTGCAGCTTGCGTGAACGCTGATCGACGGACAGGAGTGTCCATCGTACTTGTCCAGCAAGAGCCTGCGGCCCAGGGCCGTATGCTAAAGTGTGAAACCTTCGTCTCCATTGCCGCCTTTCAGTCGCCGTGAGATGCTGCGCAGTTCTTGCGCGGGGTTTGGCTACCTGGCGTTGCAGGGGGTGCTGGGACTGGAGGCGGCCAAGGCGGCGGTGATTGATCCGCTGGCACCGAAGCAGCCGCATTTGCCGGCGAAGGCGAAGCGGGTGATCTTTTTGCTGATGAAGGGCGGGCCTTCGCAAGTGGACACGTTTGATCCGAAGCCGCTGCTGGAGCGGGATCATGGCAAGCCGCCACCGTTTGCGCTGCCACGGGTGAAGTTTGCGGAGACGGGCAATCTGCTGAAGTCACCCTGGAAGTTCCGGCAGTACGGCCAGAGCGGCCTGCCGGTGAGCGATCTCTTTCCGCATGTGGCGAAGCATGTGGATGACCTCTGCATCATCCGCTCGATGCACGGTACGAATCCGGCGCACGGCGGGGCTTTGCTGAAGTTGCACACGGGCAGCGACACGTTTGTGCGGCCGAGCATGGGTTCGTGGGTCAGCTATGGGCTGGGGACGGAAAATTCGGATCTGCCGGCCTTCATCACGATCTGCCCGACGCTGGCGCATGGCGGTGTGAACAATTGGGGTTCCGCCTTTCTGCCTGCCTACTGCCAGGGCACGCCGCTGGGCAATGCCAGTGTGCCAGCGGAGCAGGCGGTGGTGAAGCACATCCACAACAAGATGCTGACGCCGGAGCAGCAGCGCGCGCAGCTTGACCTGGTGTCGCAGATGAATCACTCGCATCTGGCCATGGCCGGGGCGAATGCGGCCCTGGAGGCGCGCATCAATTCCTTTGAGCTGGCCTACCGCATGCAATCGACGCTGCCGGAGCTACAGGACATCTCGGGCGAGACAGAGGCGACGCGCAAGATGTATGGGTTGGATGATCCGGTGACGGCGAATTTTGGCCGCCAGTGCCTCATGGCGCGGCGCTTTGCGGAAAGCGGTGTGCGGTTTGTGCAGGTCACTCACAGCGATGGATTTGTGCAGTGGGATCAGCACAGCGATCTGCTCAAGGGGCACACAAAAAATGCCGCCGAGGTGGATAAACCCATCGCGGGACTGCTGGCGGACCTCAAATCACGCGGCCTGTTGGATGATACCCTGGTGGTCTGGGGCGGCGAATTTGGCCGCACGCCGGTGGCGCAGGGCAGCGATGGCCGTGACCACAACCCGCATGGCTTCACCATGTGGCTGGCGGGTGGCGGCTGCAAAGCGGGCACGGCTTACGGCGCAACCGATGACTACGGCTACTACGCGGCAGTGGACAAAGTTCACATCCACGATCTGCATGCCACGATCCTGCGCCTGCTGGGCCTGGATCACCTGAGGCTGACCTATCGCTACGCTGGGCGCGATTTCCGCCTGACGGACATCGCTGGCGAGGTAGTAAAGGGTGTGATGGCGTAGGCGGGGAGTTGACCAGTT
>Ga0114965_10032_pt1 | contig 12985 bp, 10 predicted proteins | sample C_140205_EF_Meta_FD_87024 | JGI IMG/M metagenome (GOLD analysis project Ga0114965, IMG submission 87024) | Freshwater microbial communities from Lake Croche, Canada to study carbon cycling - C_140205_EF_MetaG | ecosystem: Environmental > Aquatic > Freshwater > Lake | place: Lake Croche, Canada... | reverse complement strand
TTCAATATCGGGATGGTCGGCATCAACGACAACCATTTTAGCGGCGCGACGTGTGGTGCCACCTGATTTGATCGCGCCCGCAGCCCGATCACCAATCTTCAGAAAGGACATCAGGCCCGAGGACGAGCCACCACCTGAAAGCTTTTCGCTCTCGCCGCGAATGCGCGAGAAGTTCGAGCCTGTGCCAGAGCCATATTTGAACAAGCGGGCTTCACGCACCCACAGGTCCATAATGCCGCCTTCATTGACCAGATCATCCTGCACGGCCTGAATGAAACAGGCATGGGGCTGGGGATGCTCATAGGAGGATTTGGATTTGGTCAATTTGCCGGTGAAGGGATCAACATAGTGATGGCCTTGGCCGGGGCCATCAATGCCATAGGCCCAATGCAGGCCGGTGTTGAACCATTGCGGCGAATTGGGTGCAGAAATCTGCTTGGCCAGCATATAGCGCAATTCGTCATAGAAAGCCTGTGCATCGGCTTCGGTGTCGAAATATTTGCCCTTCCAGCCCCAATAGGTCCATGTGCCAGCGAGGCGATCAAAGACCTGCTTGGCCGAGGTTTCTGCGCCATAGCGCTCCTCTTTGGGCAAGGCGGCCAAAGCGGCGTCATCGGCAACGCTGAGACACAGGAAAGAGGGAACAGAATTCTCCTCCGCCTTCTTCAGCTTGGCCGGAACGCCTGCTTTACGGAAGTATTTTTGGGCAATGACATCGGAGGCGACCTGACTCCAATCGGCCGGCACTTCAATGCCAGACTTGGAGAACACCACCGATCCATCCGGATTGCGGATCTCGCTCTTTGTCTCGCGGAAGCTGATGTCCGCATAAGGTGATTGGTGTGACTTTGTATAACGCCGTTCGATCCGCATCTCTCTCAATCCCATGCAACGCAGGCAAAAGCACTGCTCGAGGCCAAACCAGCCCCTGTCCTCGTTTGAAAGTCCCCGAAACTCTTTGGGCGGTCCTTAAAATTGACCGTCCTAATACTTTGGACTGCTCACCAAAGGCCCATATTGAAATGGGGGTGATTGGCGCCTCAATCAGTGCGTGAAAATAGTCTCGCTGTCATGATTACGTCAAGCAATTGTGTCTGACTTGACTAATAGACACAAAATGTTGTGGGGCCCTGTGGAGAATGGGGATAGAGGGATGAGGGGGATACAAGTCTCTGACTATGTGGGATTTAGAATTTTTACACCGGGTTTGGGCAGGGGTTGATTCTACTCAGGGCAGGAAATTTTGCTCACAAAATAATCTGCGTTAATCCAATTTTCCTCGCTTTTCCTAGGGCTTGGCTCATCGCCCAGAGACTCGACCCTGGCCCCTGATTTTGCGTTTCACGCTCTTGCGACAAGTCATGGCGTCAGAATCGGTCAACAGTGCTGACGTGTGTGGGCTGAGGCGTGCATATTTTTGCCAAGAAAAAAAATCTTCTTTGACTTTTTGATGAGCTGCCAGTGTTGTCAAGACTAGACTCAGTCAGGGGCACTCGCCATAGTCACCTCGACTCGCCCAATCTTTGCGGCAGGCCTCTTTTGGATGATCCCATGCACTGGCTTTTGCAGTTTTTTACTTGGTGGAATGGCCAATCGCTCAATACGCGCTTTCATACTTGGCGCAATGGTGAAAGCGTTGGTCAGGATGAGCAGGGCAATCAGTATTACCGCACCAAGGGCGGCCAGATTGATCCTGCTTTAGGCTTTGAGCGCCGCTGGGTGATCTTTGCTGGTGAATCGGATGCCTCGAAAGTGCCGCCCGGCTGGCATGGCTGGTTGCATCACACGTTTGATACACCTCCCAATCAGGAGAGCTATCAGGCCCGCGAATGGGAATTGCCTCATTTGGCCAATCAGACCGGCACGCCAGCCGCTTATCGCCCGCAGGGCTCAACGCTGAGCACGGCCAAGCGTCCGCCCGCCAGCGGCGATTATCAGGCCTGGACCCCGGGTCGGTAACGCTCTTGCGGTCACAGAGGCATTTTCTGCCCTGATTTTGCCAATCCTTATCTCTATAGAAAGCAAATGGTAAATATTAATCGGCCATATAGATGCCTATGGATTGAGGTCTGGGTGGAATGACAGTGAGCCGTAAAACCCGATCATCGGATCTTGCCCGCCAGCAGCGGGATGGACGCAGAGCAAGCAAGCTTATTGCTTGCCTTTGTGCGGGTTTTTTCGCCTCGGTCGGCTCGGCCTGCGCCGACTACATCAAACACCCTATGGCTGTGTTTGCCGGATTGGATAAGGTCACCGGCCGTATCATCAGCTTTGAAGTCTCGATCGATGAGACCGTGCAATTTGGATCCTTACAGATTACGCCCCGCGCTTGTTTCACCCGCCCACCTACAGAAGCACCGCTGACCGATGCTTTCGTCGAGGTCGATGAAGTTGCAGCCAACAATGACTATAAGCGGATTTTCTCGGGCTGGATGTTTGCTGCTAGTCCCGGCCTGCATGGCATCGAGCATGCGGTCTATGATGCTTGGATGACCGATTGCAAAGGCGGGGTTGAGATCGTCAAAGTCGCGCCCGAGACATTGGTGGATCCGCGCGAAGCTGAATTTGTGAAATCCTTGGGCGGCGCGCCGGCACTCCAAGCCAAAGGTGGCAATGCCTTTCGCGATCCGGCTAATCCGCCTAAGGGACCGACAAATTCCAATGGCTTTATCGAAGTGGGCGCGGCGCCCGGCATGGGTAATCGCTCGCAGGTTCCAGAACTTCGCACCACAGATACACCTGGCCCAGATCCACGTCCCGCCGCCAATCCCAATCCACGCCCGGTGAACCCTGCTGCGCCCAATCTTCCTGCGGCCAATCAAGGCTTCTCCCAACCTGCGCGCACGACGGCGCAAGCGCCAAATACTCAGGCTCCGGCCAATTCTGCTGCGCTACCTGATGATACATTGCGCCCGCCCGGATTAATCGGTCAGGCCAACCCCGCTCAGCGCGGGCAGACGGCACCCAATACGGGGGCTAATCGCGGTGCGCCTTCACGTAGCTTCTTCCCAACTGTGGCCCAGCCCTGATCTGATCAGAGCAAGGGTTACGTTTGGGTCCCTGCACGAGCCAAGCTCAGCGCCTCTGCGCCAGATAATGTGTTTGTCGGCGACCAAATCGACACATCGGCGCCAGATCCCAAAGCAGCCTCCAGAGCCGTGTGAAAGTCCTCGCGTGGAATCTCAATAGCGCCCAGCGATTGCAAATGCGGCGTGATGAATTGCGTATCGAGCAATTTATAATGACCATGCTTCAATCTTGCGATGAGATGCACAAGGGCGACTTTTGACGCATTGGGCGCCAGATGAAACATGCTTTCACCAAAGAAGGCCCCGCCGAGCGCCACACCATACAGGCCGCCAACCAATTGATGGGTGTCATCATAGACTTCAATCGTGTGCACGAAGCCTTGCTGATAAAGCTCGTGATAAAGATCACGAATGGTTTGATTGATCCACGTCTCTTCCTGACGCTTGGCATTTCGCGCACAAGCCTCAATCACGCTTTGGAAGTCATGATCCACTCTGATCGTAAAGTGATCCGAGCGCACCAGCTTGGCCAGACTTTTTGAAATGATGAGGCCATTGAGCGGGAAAATACCGCGCTCATCGGGATCGAGCCAGATGAGTTCTGGATCCTCCGCGCTCTTGGCCATTGGAAACACACCAATGGAATAAGCCCGCAGGATCAATTGAGCGCTCAGCTCGGGACGTTGACGTTTGGCAGACATAAACCAAGAGTGTCAGAAAAGCATTCAGCGTCAAGCCAAGACCTTCAGACGTATGCCAAGACCTTCAGTCTTACAGCAAGACCTTCAGACTCAAACAAAGACAGTTAAGTCTTGGCCTCAGCCGCGCTTACTCGTCAGAGCTGGTTGTTTTGGGTTCAGCACTGCTGGCTTTGGGCTTGGCGCTTCTCACGCTGACCGGCCGCAAGAGAAAAGACGGCACATGATCACCTAACCCCAAAACGGGGGGATCATTGTCTTCTTGGCGATAGGGGCGCCGCTCACGCGGTCCATTGCGATCATGGCGCGGGGGATAATCCTGACCAGAAGGGCGCTCGCGCCGCGCTGGTTTTTGAGCGACAGCTGCAAGGCCTTCATCTGAAGGTTGCGGCATGACATCAGGGGCCTGATCCTCTGAACGTGTCGGTCTTTCGGGTCTGGCGCGGCGGGGATCGGGCTGACCTCTGTCCCGCTGCGGACGATCGGCACCGCGCTCTGATCCTCGGCCACGCTCGCCGCGACGATTGCGGCCAAAGCGATTGCCCCGCTCAGTATCGGCCTCGCCGCCATCCTCGCTGAGATCGGCAAGTGTATGCCCCTCGACCCAATCAATCTTTTTATGGGTGAGCTTTTCAATGTCGGCCAGATATTTCTCATCGCCACGTGTCACGATGGACAGTGCTGTGCCAGATTTGCCTGCACGGCCAGTGCGGCCAATGCGATGCACATAATCTTCCGAATGCGTTGGCAGATCAAAATTAAAGACATGGCTGACATCAGGAATATCAAGACCGCGCGCGGCGACATCCGAGCAGACCAAAAGACTGACTTCGCCCGTTTTGAAGGCTTCGAGCGAGATCATGCGGGCGCGCTGGTCCATATCGCCATGCAAAGCACCAGCCGAGAAGCCATGTTTGGTGAGCGATTTATGCAATATGGCGACATCGCGCTTGCGATTGCAGAAGATGATCGCATTTTTGAAATTCTCAGCCTTGCGCAGCAATTGGCGCAAAGTTTCCCGCTTGAGCCCGCCATTATGGGAGGCCACCAAGCCTTGCGTAATATTCTCCGATGAGGAGGAGGGGCGCGAGACTTCAACGCGGACGGGGTTTTGCAGGAAGGTCTCTGTCAGACGTGTGATCTCGGGGGGCATTGTGGCCGAGAAGAACAAGGTCTGGCGGGTGAAGGGCACGAGTTTGCAAATGCGTTCAATATCGGGAATGAAGCCCATATCGAGCATGCGGTCAGCTTCATCAATCACCAGAATATCAATGCCGGTGAGCAAAAGCTTGCCTCTTTCAACAAAATCGAGCAAGCGGCCGGGTGTTGCGATCAGCACATCCGCGCCGCGCATAATTTTGGTTTCTTGATCCCCAAAGGACACGCCGCCAATCAGCAAAGCCACATTGAGCTTGTGATTGACGCCATATTTTTCAAAATTTTCTTCGACCTGCGCTGCCAATTCGCGGGTTGGCTCCAGAATGAGCGAGCGCGGCATGCGGGCCCGTGCGCGGCCTGTTTCGAGGCGCGAAAGCATGGGCAGGGTGAAGGCGGCCGTCTTGCCCGTGCCGGTCTGCGCAATGCCCAGAATATCGCGTCCCTTCAAAGCATGGGGGATGGATTGGGCCTGAATGGGCGTGGGGTGTGTATAGCCGGAGGCTGTGACGGCCTGCAGGACTTTTTCACTGAGTCCAAGTTCTTCGAATGTCATTATAAGATGTGTTCCAGCGCGACTGGGAAATCCTCGTCGCAAGTCGCGCGTCCATATGGGATAGAATACGCAAGCTGATTTGCTGCGAAACAGATGCCGGGCCCGCGCGAGCCTCTTGAGCATCCTCTTCACAGATAGGCTTTATTGCAGGAAAGTCAATGTGAGGGCTCAAGCTGGCCCCCAAACGCCTGGAAGGGCAGGGGCGCTATCTTGGCCGACCCAGGCAGGGATCTAGGATGACATTACGCGCTGATAATCCTGGAACTGTGCCCACGGGGAGATAATCATAATGTAACCCGGCCTGCACCTTTTTAGGCGCGCTGGGATTGGCTTTGGTCGCTAAAGACACCGCCAATTGCTGCGCATTTTTCTGAGCGTTCGCCTCTTTGACATGACTATCGAGCTTTTGCGTTGCAATAACAGACAAAGAGGCAATGACGACTGCGCCAAGGGCAATCTGCGTGGGAAGCTCACCGGGCAATAAACTTTCGATAAATTGAAACAGGCGCATAGGGCCTCCATAGATGCAATAGGCGCATCATGGAGGCAGGCTGTAAATCTTCAGTTAACCATCAGTGAGTTTCTGCCTCTGGCTCAAGGGGAGATTTTGCCTGCGGCATCATGCGCAGCATCAAATGATCTTTGAGCCAGAATTGATGCCAAGCGGCCGCCAGAATGTGAATGGCTGCGATCGCCATCAGCACATAGGCTGAAAGAGCATGCGCTTCATCGGCGGGGCGGATAATGCTGCGGGTTGAGGGCATAAGCTGGGGAATGGCAAAGGCGCCAAAATCAACGCCGCGCCCGCGCGCGAAAATATTGATCAGGCCAGCAAGGCTGACAAATGCCATCAGCGCATACAACAGAAGATGAGCAATATGGGAGGAGCGATCCACCCAGGGCGCTGTGCCTTCCGGCAAAGGCGGCGGCTTATGGCCGATACGCCAGATGATGCGGGCCAGCAAAACCACAGTGGTGGCAATACCAACTGCAGAATGCAAATTGATCCACCAAGCCTTGCTCTCGCGCGGCATATCATCAATCAGCACGCCTTGAACGGCGAGAAAGATGACCAGCGCCGCCACGCTCCAATGAAACAAAATGGATATGATCGAATAGCGAGTGGATGTGTCGGACATAGCGGCCCTGCGATTGAATCGAAAAACTATCAATTCAGCTTAGCTCTGGCTTTGCTGAATTGCGAATGAACAGTTTGTAATCTTGCCCTCAGATATCGACCAGATCGGTTTCCGCGGCGAAGGAGGCACGCTCCTGGATGAAGGCAAACCGCAGCTCCGGCTTATTGCCCATCAGTCGCTCAACCGAATCTTCTGTTGCTTCCCGATCTTCGGGCTGGATGATCACTTTGAGCAAAGTGCGCTTGCGCGGATCCATCGTCGTTTCTTTAAGTTGTGCCGGAAGCATTTCACCCAAGCCTTTGAAACGACTGATTTCAATCTTTCCTTTTCCAGTGAAGAAGGAACGCGTCAATTCAGCCCGATGCGCTTCATTGCGCGCATAGCTCGTCTTGGAGCCTTGCGTCATTTTAAACAAAGGCGGCACTGCCAGATAGAGATGACCGCCCTCAATGAGCTTGGGCATTTGACGATAGAAGAAGGTGATCAGCAATGAGGCAATGTGAGCGCCATCGACATCGGCGTCCGTCATGATGATGATGCGCCCATAGCGCAATTCGCCTTCGCGATAATGCGAGCCCGTGCCGCAGCCCAAAGCTTGGACCAGATCGGCCAATTGCTGATTGCCCGCCAGCTTGTCACGCGTGGCATGAGCGACGTTGAGAATTTTGCCGCGCAAGGGAAGAATGGCCTGAGTGGCGCGATCTCGCGCCTGTTTGGCGGAGCCGCCAGCTGAATCGCCTTCGACGATGAAGATTTCCGTATCCTGCATCACATTGCTGGAGCAATCGGCGAGCTTGCCGGGCAAGCGCAATTTGCGCACGGCCGTCTTGCGCGCGACATCCTTCTCCGCCCGCCGCCGCAAACGCTCTTCGGCCCGCTCAATCGCCCAATCGAGCAATTTAATGGCTTGCGAGGGGGAGGCGGCCAGCCAATGATCGAAGGCATCGCGCACTGAGGTCTCGACGATTTTGGTCGCCTCACTGGTCATCAACCGGCTTTTATTCTGTCCTTGAAACTCTGGTTCGCGCAGAAAGACCGAAATCATTCCAGCGCAATTGGCCATAATGTCATCAGATGTGACAGCGGCGGCGCGCTTGGCTTGGCCGATGCGTTCAGCATGATCCTTCAGCGCTTTCGAAATGGCATTCTTCAAGCCGGTTTCATGCGTGCCGCCATCGGGTGTGGGGATGGTGTTGCAATAAGAATGGATGAAGCCATCATCTCCCGCCAGCCAGATCAGTGCCCATTCCAGTGAGCCATGACCGCCGGTCTTATCAATCTTGCCCTGAAAGATCTGGTCAGTAACCAGATCCTTGCCCTCAATTTCCTGCGCCAGATAATCCTTCAAGCCGCCAGGAAAGCGCAGAATGGCCTCAGCCGGGATCGGGCCATCGGCAGTGAGAAGCTCAGGATCGCAATGCCAGCGAATTTCCACCCCGCCATAGAGATAGGCTTTCGAGCGGCTCATCCGAAACAGACGGGCGGGGGAGAATTTGGCACCTTTGCCAAAAATCTGCGGATCGGGCTTGAAGCGAACCTTGGTGCCTCTTTTATTGGGCGCCTTGCCAACGACCACCAGCTTGGTGACCGGCAGGCCACGCTCAAAAACCTGCCGATAATGGGTCTGATCACGCACCACATCGACTTCGAGGGTTTCAGACAGAGCATTGACCACCGAAATGCCCACGCCATGCAGACCGCCCGAGGTCTGATAAGCGCCAGAGTCAAATTTGCCGCCCGCATGCAGCGTGGTCATGATCACTTCAAGAGCGGATTTTTTCGGAAATTTGGGATGGGGATCAACTGGAATGCCACGGCCATTATCCGCCACGCTCAACCAGCCATCGGCCTCAAGGCGCACTTCAATCCAATGGGCATGGCCAGCGACCGCTTCATCCATCGAATTGTCGAGCACTTCGGCATAAAGATGATGCAAAGCGGCCTCATCCGTGCCGCCAATATACATGCCAGGACGGCGCCGGACGGGCTCCAACCCTTCCAGCACTTCAATAGAGGAGGCATTATATTCCTTGTCCACCATTTGGGCCTGGTCTTCCTTCTCTCAGATCGCGGACAAAGCTCAGTAAGCAGAAGCTCAGTAAACAAGCCGGAAGTGCCTTGAGGCTCCTTCTCAGCAGTCCACGCCTGTGATTGATTCGGGACCAAACTATAAGCCAGCTCGCCTTGAAGTGGGAGACAAGAGTGCAAAGAGCCTCTGTGTGGATTGGCCATCAGGACAGCTTGGAGTGAGTATTCTGCTCTAATCTTGCGGGAAATAGCGATCGATGGATAGCAATCATAGTCTTGTAACAATCCTAGTTTAGCTTGACCTGATGATCGCTCTGCACAGATTCTCTCGCCAAAAAGTTCGCGCCTTTACCAGCCAAGAGGGCCTCAATCGGGCTGCCGAGGCGGCCGGCCGGGCCTGTTGCGCGCCCATTGAACTGGAGATTTGGCAGGAGCAGACCAAGCGGCAGGCGCCTTCGGTAGCCCTCGTCCTGATTATGATCGCGATCAGCCTGTCCTGTTCTCTGAGCCTGATCGGCTGGTTCTTCGCCTGAATCCTTGTCCTAGATCCTTGGCCTAAACCCTTTAGTCAAATCCATCTCAGCCAGACCCTTATGGGTCTAGGTCCCGACAAGGTTTACTGCAGCCTGCAAAGCAAAACCCCGCCGCAAAGCGACGGGGTTCTGGTTCAATTCGAAAGAGACTGCGACGTGATCAGTAACGCGCTGTCACTGAGGAAGGTCCGCCAAACTTATAGCTCAAGCGAGCCAGGATAACGTTCTCTTTTTCACTCAGCTTGATGTTCGTTGACGGCGTTGTATTTGAAACTGAGGCCTTAGTGCCAAAATCATAATATTTATACTCAAGACCATAGATCAGATTATTGGTCACAGCATATTCAATACCGGCTCCAGCTGTCCAACCACTCCGCGCAGCCGGTGACCATGTGACAATCGGTGTAGGTTGTGTCTGGGTGAAGGTGTAATTGGTAAAGGCATAGCCGCCACTTACATAGACCAAAGCGCGATCTGACGCATAGCCAAGACGTCCGCTAATGTCAGCCAGCCATTTTTGCTGCGTCGAGCAAGTTGCCCCTGCCGCAACGGCGCAAGGCGCAGTGGTTTTGGCGCCTGAATATTGCCCGCGACCTTCAAGGCCAACGACAACATTATTCATCTGATAATTATAACCGACTTGACCACCCGCGATAATGCCTTTGGCAGTCATGCTGCTACTCGCAAAGGCTGCAGGCGTCGCATTAGATGACCAATTGCTTGTATTCCAACCATAGCCTGCATTCAAACCGGCATAAAAACCTGACCAATCATAAGAGCGCGAAGCCATGAGAGGAACATTTGAAAATTGAGCAGGAGTTGCAGGCGGCGGCGGCGAGCGGCGCGAGGGAAGATCGGCAGCAAAAGCTGTCGCGGCAAAAACGCCTGTGGCTAAACTGGCAATAAGAAAACGATTCATAAAAGACCCCTCATAAAAACAACAGCTGTGAGATGCCGTTAGCGTGAGTATCGCAGCGAGTTTGAAAAATTTTTGTTAAATGCAAAGCTGTTTGCCGAACTAGCGATGATCATGGTGAAGGATTGGTAACCGATTGAAGGCAGAGTCAATGAAGCTCAAGAGAGCCGTTAAAAACTTATGAAGCCTGATTGCTCGAAGGGAGGAAAAAAACTACACTCATAAATGTCGAGGAGTCGCTCTTCTGGGACTCCATTTTAAGACATTGGTTTTTGTTTGAGCTTGCGGTTTTGAAATTGTTCAAAGGCTGGAGAGCCGTGATCCGCAAGGCCTTATTCTGAGATTTTAAATCAGCTGAGAGGATGCATAGTGCTTCACATTCATACCCCCTTGCATGAAGAGCCAACTCTCGAGTCGATCCGCGATGAAATTCTCGCCAAACTGACTTATGCGGTTGGCAAACACAGATCGGTGGCCGAGAACCATGATTGGCTTTGGGCCACTATACTGGCGTTACGCGATCACGTGATTGATGATTGGATGGAGTCCACGCGGCGCGCGGAAGAGTCCAAAGCCAAGCGGGTCTATTACCTCTCTTTGGAATTTCTCGTTGGCCGCATGCTGCGTGATGCCTTGAACAATCTCAATCTGCAGACTTTGTTTCAAGACGCGTTAAATGATCTCAATGTCAAACTCGATTTGATTGAATTGCTCGAGCCAGATCCAGCCTTGGGCAATGGCGGCCTTGGTCGATTGGCAGCTTGTTTTATGGAGAGCATGGCCAGCCTTGATATTCCAGCTCATGGTTATGGGATCAGATATAATCACGGTCTCTTTCGCCAAAAGATTGAATCTGGCTGGCAGACTGAGTTTCCGGAGCAATGGTTGCAGGATGGCAATCCATGGGAATTTCCCCGGCGAGAAACCGCTTATAAAGTTGGGTTTGGTGGTCAAGTCGCGATTACAAGCGGCGTGGATGTCATGTCACCTTGTCGCTGGTCGCCCTCTGAAGTTGTTGTTGCCAGTGCATGCGATCTGCCAATGGTTGGCTGGCGCGGCAAAAGAGTTAATCCTCTGCGTCTGTGGACGGCCCGCTCGGTTGATCCGATTATCCTGAATGCCTTTAATTCGGGCGATTATGTAGCTGCTTTAAGTGAAAGCAATCGCGCTGCGATCATCAGTCGTGTCTTATATCCTTCGGATTCAACACCAGCGGGACAAGAATTACGTCTGCGCCAAGAATATTTTTTCACCTCTGCCTCTTTGCAAGACATTATCCATCGCCATCTCAAATCGCATGGCGACATTCGCTCCTTAAAAGAGAAAGCCGCTATTCAGCTCAATGATACGCATCCCGCCATTGCTGTGGCCGAACTCATGCGCCTGTTGCTCGATCAGCATGGCCTACCATGGAATGAGGCTTGGGACATTACGATAGCTGTCACCTCTTATACTAATCACACGCTCTTGCCCGAGGCATTGGAGAGCTGGCCCGTCCATTTGTTTGAGAGCATGTTGCCGCGTCATATGCAGATCATCTATGCGATTAACGCGCGGATGATTGCGCAGGCGCAGGAACGGTCCTCCTGTAGTTTGGAGTATTTGTCATCTATTTCTTTGATTGATGAAAATGGTGGACGGCGCGTGCGCATGGGGCAATTGGCCTTTGTTGGTTCGCACAGCATTAATGGGGTCTCGGCTCTTCATACAAATTTGATGAAAGAGAGTGTTTTCCGTGATCTCGATCAGCTCTATCCCGGCCGCATCAATAACAAGACAAATGGTATCACGCCGCGCCGCTGGCTTTTCAATATCAATCCCGCTCTCACCAATCTTCTACATGAGATTACAGGCGATCAATTATATGATGATTTGGAAACGATTCGGTCGGCTAGCGAGTCCATTCATGATAGCCATTTCCGCGATCGCTATCAGGCGATCAAGCTGGCTCATAAGGTCAGACTTTCAAATCATGTGCGTCAAGAGCTTGGCATAGCTATTGATCCGCATGCCATGTTTGATGTGCAGGCCAAGCGCATTCATGAATATAAACGGCAATTGCTAAACATATTGGAGACCATCTCTCTCTATAATGCCATGCGCACGCATCCTGGTCGGGCTTGGGCACCGAGAGTGAAAATATTCTCAGGCAAAGCAGCCTCTAGCTATGCGCAGGCCAAGCTCATCATCAAGCTGATTAATGATGTTGCCAATGTCATCAACAATGATCCTTTGATTGGTGAGAGACTAAAAGTCATTTTTCTACCAAATTATAACGTGAGCCTAGCTGAATTGCTTGTGCCGGCGGCGGATCTCTCCGAGCAAATATCGACCGCAGGCATGGAGGCCTCGGGCACTGGCAATATGAAATTTGCTTTGAATGGAGCTCTCACGATTGGCACATTGGATGGGGCTAATATTGAGATGATGGAGCGGGTGGGATCACAAAATATCGCTATTTTTGGAATGACGGCTGAGCAGGTGAATGACCGGCGGCGGAATGGTTATCAACCGCGCATGAGCATTGAAGGCTCGGCTGATCTCACAGCTGTGCTGGCAGCGCTGGATGCGGGTGTCTATTCACCTGATGATCTTAATAGATTTAAGCCGATCACACATGCCTTAAGTCAGAGCGATTGGTTTATGGTTGCCGCTGATTTTTCGTCATATCAATTAGCGCAAAGACGCATAGATGAAATCTGGAATAATCGCACCGAATGGATCATGAAAACGATTATCAACACCATCAATATGGGTTGGTTTTCTTCCGATCGCACAATTCGAGAATATGCCCGGGAGATTTGGAATGTCCCCGTTGACTAAACTTCTCAAGATGGAAGGCCCTAATTGGCAATTGCAGGAGAGGCAGATCGGGGCCATTGTGCAGGGTCGGCACGAAGATCCCTTTTCTGTTTTGGGTCTGCATCAATA
>Ga0114965_10031_pt1 | contig 13243 bp, 12 predicted proteins | sample C_140205_EF_Meta_FD_87024 | JGI IMG/M metagenome (GOLD analysis project Ga0114965, IMG submission 87024) | Freshwater microbial communities from Lake Croche, Canada to study carbon cycling - C_140205_EF_MetaG | ecosystem: Environmental > Aquatic > Freshwater > Lake | place: Lake Croche, Canada... | reverse complement strand
GTTGTTTTTGCCTTTGTGGGTGTAGTTGTTTTTGCCTTTGTGGGTGTAGTTGTTTTTGCTTTTGTTGATGTCGGTGTAGTTGTTTTTGCTTTTGTTGATGTCGGTGTAGTTGTTTTTGCCTTTGTAGTATCGATGGTTTCAATAAATCCTTCTTCTTCTTTATTTCCAAAAAAATCAAAAATATTCATAATTATATTGTTATTAATATAATAATTATATATTTTTAATAAAATGAATTGTAAAGATTTTCCTAAATACAAAAACGAATATTAATTACATATAAACACTGATAATGCGTTTACAAAAAATTGATAACATATTACATAAATATAAAAAATGAATAATATACAATATGAGCCAAACTAAAATAAAACAAATTCTTGAATTATCGTATGATAGTAAAACCAAATATGAATTATCTATAGATGAAGTTGGGAGAGGCTGTCTTTTCGGTAGAACTTATATTGCATGTGCAGTTTTACCAAAAGACGGTTCTTTCGACGGAAAAAATGTAAAAGACAGTAAAAAGTTCTCGTCCAAAAAAAAAATAAAAGAAGTCTCCGATTATATCAAACAAAATGCACTCTTTTGGCACATCGAATATATTGAAAATGACGTTATCGATAAAATCAATATATTGCAATCCGTTATGCAAGGGATGCATAAATGCATACAATCAACCGTCGAACAAATAAAAAATTCAGTTCAGCAGAATGGACATGTAATCGGTGAATACGAAAATGAATATATGGCAATTATTGATGGAAATTATTTCAATCCGTATTTATGGTTTGACGATAAAACTCAAACAATAAAAGAATTCCCAGCAGTCACTGTGGAACAAGGTGATGCCAAATACATGGGTATTGCAGCGGCAAGTATATTAGCCAAAGTTGCTCGGGATGAATACATTATCGAGTTATGTGACAAATATCCTATATTAACCGAATATTATCATCTCGAAAAAAACATGGGATATGGAACAAAATTACATCTCGATGGTATCGCAAAATATGGAATCACTAATTGGCACCGCAAAACGTTCGGACTGTGTAAAACGATGGATGTTACCGTTTCGTTAGATGAAACTCCTTCGACTATGTCTACGGAGTTCAGTCGCTCACCTACGACTTCGTATTCGGCTCGCTCCAAACAACAAATTTAGACAATGTTTTATTATAATCATAAAATAAAATAAAATAAAAATCACCCTTTTTTTTCCATGCATATATAAAATATATAAAGTATAAATACAATGTCATTTACTAGATTTCACGACGACCCAAATCGTATCAAAAAACAGTTAGAACAAAGCACATATTCCGGAATATATAGATTAACGACACCCGGACAAGGAATGGATTTACCTTATTCAGATGAACCACAAATGCGTCTTCAGGGATGGGGAGCGAATTTCAGCAACAATATGGTGAATTTAGAAAGTGATTTACGCGGACTTACTAGAACATTGAATCGCGATTTAATCAAAGAAAACGATTACAAAACAAAAGAAGTTATACCAGAACGGTCATATTACAGAAATACACAACCTTTTGTAGAAGAAAGTAGAGCGAGTCACCCAGCATGGATGTATAAAGATTTAGAACAAACGCGATGGGAAAATCCCATAATAAATCCATTGGATGGACTCGAAAAACCGTTTACATTTGATATTCAAACTAGAATAATCGAAAAGGACAATCATATTACTATTGTTCCACAGCTTAACCGATTACAAAATATGTAATTTCAATAATATATTTGATATATATATAATATTACAAAATATGGATTATAATTATGTGTCTATTGGATATGATTGTTCACCCGCTTCTACCCTAAAAGCATTGGGGTTGCGTAAATATTCTCTGCCATTTGATTGGGTACAATCGGATACAGATTCATTGATAAAATGTATGGATGATGAATTTAATCTATTTCATAAAGGTTTAAAATTAATTACCAATGACAGACGTCTTGAGGATTATTACGGATTCGAATTCCCGCATGATTACCCGACTACCGAAATGCAGAGTTATACTGTACAAAAAAATGTGTTTTTTTCGGAAAATAAAATATGCGACGATTATAGTAAATATACAGACGACGTATTAGCAAAATATAAGCGTCGAATCGACCGATTTCAAAATATAATGAATGATAAAACAAAACCCATTATCATTTTATTTCGTTCCTTATATTTTGGAACACCATATCCTCAAATTGAACAAGCGTTTTATATTAAACATTTTTTAGAAAAAAAATATAACCAAGCGAATAATATTGTATTTGTAATTGCGACTAACTTAAAATCGTCTCATTCAGATATTGTCGCATGCAACCCAGAAAGAAACGGACAATGGAATGAGAAAGAAATATGGAATGAAGGTATTATTGAAGCACAACAATTTCATAGGTCTTTAAAAACAATTCCAATACCTAAAAATAAATACATAAAAATGGGTCTTGTTAGATTTTAACTTGGACAATTTAGAAATAATATCGAAAATATTATATAATCGTATTATAATTATATAATAGTAAAAATGGAAATTGTTATCCCATTATTCGCATTATCTTCATTATATTTAATAAACAATCAATCTAAGAAAAATGAAACGTTCGCGAATCGAACAAAAGAATTACCCAATGTGAATATTCCGGACAGAAATTTCCCGGTCGATTATCCGCCGGTTTCGATAGAAACCGATTTGACGAGCAAATTGTCGACGGTCAATAAATTTGAAAATGGCGGGGGTGTATACACGGATAAATATTTTAACCCAGAAACCGTTGCCAATATAGTTCTTGCGAATAAAGAAGGCGATTCGACGCATTCGAAACAACCAAATTATTATTCATTGACTGGCGAAAAAGTGGCCGGTGATTACTTTCAGCATAATAATATGGTGCCATTTTTCGGCAGTCATGTTAGGTCTAGTCACGTATCCGCGAATACCAGTGAAAGTGTTTTAGATAATTATACAGGCGCTGGTTCACAGACAATCTCTAAAAAAGAGGTTGCTCCGTTGTTCGCGCCTTCTGAAAATCAACAATGGGCATTCGGTGCACCAAATAACAGTGATTTTTTTAGGTCGCGTGTAAATCCGAGTTCTCGTATGGCAAACGTAAAACCATTTGAAGAAGAGATGGTTGCACCCGGTCTTGGTCTTGGATATACTAACGAAGGTGGCGGCGGGTTTAATTCGGGTATGATGATGCGCGATAAATGGACGGATAAAAATGTGGATGAACTGCGTGTCGATAATAAACCAAAACCCGGTGGAAATGTGATTTTTGGGTTTGAGGGTCCGGCAATGAGTCATATACAAAATGTAACCGACCGTGACCATATGGGTATTGTCGAAAAGAATCGTCCTGATAGAGCATTCGAGATGTTTGAAAACAATAATGGTATGGAAACGAATCGTTTAATGACAACGACCGGTTTAGAAAAGGGACAAACTTTGCGTCCAATTAATATGGATAGAGAAACTGCTCGTCAAACGAATACGACTGATTATATTGGTAATGCGGCATTCAAAACGCCTTCCGAATACGTCACTGGTGAATATATGCCAAGTCACAACAATCAATTGAGCGATTTTCCAATTGCACCCGCAAACGCAAGAGGTCGCAATTTCGCGACAGAAGGCGATTATGAAATAAAAACGAAAATGGCGTACCCCAATAACCGTTCGTCGAATAATCAAGATAGTTATTATGGTATGGTGAGCGGGGGACTTCATGCCGCTGTCGCGCCCCTATTAGATATGTTGAGACCATCAAGAAAAGAGAACGCCGTCGGTAATTTGCGTCCTTACCAAAATCCGGGGACAAGAGTTTCACAATCCTATATTTTTAATCCTGCCGATAAATTGACAACTACCATTCGCGAAACTACCGAAAATTCGAATTTCCACATGAATGTGAACCGTAATCAAAATGGCGGTGCATATGAAGTGACGACTCAACAACCGGTCGAAAATGCGAGAACCGAAACCGGCGATTTCTTTTATAGCGGCAATGCGGGAGGAGGCGACCGCTACAGTCAAATGAAATCATATGAAGCTGAATACAATCAACATAATAATGATATTAAGAGTTCAACGATTAATGGACGTATGGTTCCCGGAAATATGAGTTTGATGAACGGAGATATTAATATGCGTCAAGCGAATAGAGACGAAAGTTTTATAAATTCTCGCCCACTCAGTGGAAACATGCCCTATCAATCACCGGAAATTAGTTCGATGGGTAAATTGAATGGACATGAACCCCTATACCAAAACATACAAATGGATAGAAATAGCGGAGATATTATGACTGCATTGAAGGGTAATCCATATGTAGTCAATTACAAGAACGGACTATGATTATGATTTTATTATAATAAATATGTTTTATTATAATAGTGGAGCGAGCCGTAGACGCAGTCGAAGGTGAGCGACTGAATTCCGTAGGCGTTAGCCGAAGGAATTTCGGAGGAATATGGTATTATTTTTTTTGTTTTTTATTATTTTTTCGTGATTTTCCTCCCTTGTTTTTTATCGCCTTTTTGGTTCCTTTCCCTTTCCCTTTTCCTTTCCCTTTTCCTCCCCAAAACCACCCTTTTTTTTCAACTTTTTGGACATCAGGAGTAGAAGCATCTGGAGCAGTAGGAGGAGCAGTATCAGTGGATGGTTTATTTGAACTGAGTGGGTTTGACCAATTAAATAAACCAGAAAAATAACCCTTACTTGGTTGATTATTTTCTGCAGTACTTGTTGAAGCGTAATTTAATGGAGCTGACATAATAATATATAATATACAGAAAATAATCTTGGGTGGTGTAAGAAAACTTCGACTTCTACCCTCGGAAATACATTTTCCTCCATAACACAAACCGAAGTTCTCGATATTATCTCCGAAATAATCAAAAGAGTTTGGAGCGAGTCGAAGGAATATGCATAGCAATATAGCGGGTCAGCTTCCATCAGTAATGAAATCTGAATCTCCTACGGAAGCTAGTGGAAAGAGTTTGCCTAAAATGAACGAGAACATACCAATTATAATTTACATTTTTCAAATTTACAATATAAAAAATAAAATACAATACAGTATACTAAATAAAATGCAAATTATAAATACAATAAATAACGACAAAACATTTGTTGCTAGCTTTACGACTGCGAAGCAATCAGACGGTGACCTAATAAACACAGTAGGATTGCTCCGCAATCCGAATGAGTTTGAAATGCATTCAATGAATATTATAAAAACGCACGCATTACAAAACAAAAACGATATTTCAAAAACGCATCATGAATATGCAAACGATTTTTCGCCCATTATAAAAAATGCATACAATAATATAAGATTCGGAAAAATAATATTCACAATTTATGAACAATATCCACAGTGTAACGTGTTATCAATTGACGGTATGGATGAATTATATGTTGCATCTATCGGTGCGGGAGGCTCAGACCGTGTTTTTGAAACGAGTCATTTAGATGGTCCGTTCTGGTTTCTACCATTTTGCACGGTTTTTCGATGTATTTTAGCGGTTCAAGGAAATTCGAGTATTCATACTGATTTTCCGTGCGAAAATATATCACATGTTCTACAATCGAATGAATTTATTACAATCGATTATAATCGCGACATACATTTTATTTGGAAAGATGATAATGTAAGTGACGATACGCAACGCATCGTTTTGAAATTGCATTATATTGTATGTCCTCGTTTTTTACCGAAACCTATCATGTATGTTTATAAAGGGTTGCATGTTTTGTATAATGATACAATGCGGTATTTGTTTTTGAATTCACAAGGAGAACAAACACCTTTATCTTTAATAATCAATAAAGGGACTGTATTTTACTGTTTTTTATTTCGACATGCTCACGTGGATACTCTAATATCGATAACGTTTTTGGTATTTTTTATCAATAAAATAATTGCAATATTTTTGTAACAAAACATAAAAAAAATAATTTTTATGTTTTATATATTTATTTTATTGTCGTAGGAATTTAACTACAAAACAATGCACACATATTAACAGTTTCGATATTATGAAGAGGTTGTCGAAATAAATTATGAATCATCTCGTCGTCTCGGAATCGCACAGTATAGCTTTGCTGAATATTATTACGCCCGATACGTCCCATCGCTTGCATCGTTTTTTGTTGCGTCATGTTTTTCAAATCTTTTCCGATAAATCCATGGCAGAATTGGTAATTCGTTCCGTATATATAATCAGAGGATGCAATGATGATAAACAGACGCTGTGTGTCAGCCAATTGTTTCATGATTTCCATATATTGGATATTCGGATTTTCCAAAAACATACCGATTCCCAATAACAACAAAACCTTCAAATTATTATCAATATCCAACGTCATGATTGATTTGGTGGTTTGTTCGTCGATATTCGGCAAAAACGCGTTCGTGTAAATTTCACCGGTTGGTGTCCACAACTCTTGATGTGGTTTTGTGTTTGGCACATATTTCGGGTCGAGCGAAACCATCCAAATTTCTTTACGGAGATTGCTAATTTCGTCCGTAAATTTTTCGGCGTCTTTCGATAAACGTTTGTTTCCATCTTTACTGCTTTCTTTCCCGTCATCAGTAGCTTCTTCATTCGACATTTTATTCTGTTCGGCTTCCAGTAGATTTTCCAATTTTGTGATTTGCTGCGCGACCTCGCTGTTTTTCGCAATCTTCGCCATAATCGTCTGAAACACAACGGGCGAAATGTTCGATTGTTGAATGTAAAATTGCCCCACTTTCTGGACATCGTCCGTTAGGAAAATCGTCGGTCCGTCAGATAATGTATATGCGTCCGATGTTGTAATCAAAATACCGGATGAAGTCGTTTTTACCGGTTTCATCTCACCAATGGACGAAACGCTCAATGTTCTGGTCAGTACATTCGAGTTTAATTGCGGCGGTGAATCAACACTTTTTGTTTTGCTAATTGCGGGTGCATTGATAAACTTTTTTTCTTGTGTTGTCTTCATATGCGTAAATATATTTGTCCATTCATCCTTATTAATGTATTTAAATATCGTCAAATAATAGACTTTGAGCGAATTCATGGTGATATCCGCAATTCCTGCGGAAAAGTATTGGTCGATTGAATATTCGTCTTCTATCAATTCTTCGTCATTCACATATTCAATGAATCGGACGATTTCCGACAAATCAAAATACCGCAAAATCGTCTTGTTTTCATCGCAATATTTCACGCAATTCATGGTTTCGCCGTAATCGCCGGAAATCGTATGCGGTAAAACACAATAACTATCTTTGTTTAAAATGGGTATCGACTTTTTGCAATCGTAACTGGTAATCGTATGAACCTCAGCGTTGTCGAATTTTTCACGGAAATCAGCAGTCACGGATAAAATCTCGTTTTCCTTTGGCAAAGTAGCGCAAGACAATACCACATTCGGGATTTTATTATTGCACCAATTGCGATGAATCGTGGCGTGCAGCGGGTGTGTCTCGTAATCCATAGTAATTGTCGGTTCGTCCCAATATGTGATGATATTTTCCGCGTCATTGAATGCCAACATGTAATACATGGCGGTTTCGTAAGAACGAATATCACAAATCATGATTTCGACTTTTGTTCCGATGCTATTGTCCACTTTCGCAATCGCCCCCGATTTTTTATTCTTGGTATAATTCGCAGCGGCGAAATAATGAAGGCGAATATCGCTCGCGGTTTCACACCCGAATGCAAATGCAACCTTCTTTTCCACCGAAATTGCCGATTTTGCCAAAGCTAAACCAATATGTCGCGCAACACAAACAAATAGTACGCGATATTGGTTTGATAGTCCAATAGGGCTTAGAGTTTTACCTGTACCTGTTGGTGCAGTGTATAAAATCAGTTTCGGAGTTCGCTCTACACCGTCTTTTGGTTTACATATAGAAAACAATTGTTTTTGGTGAGGGAAAAGAGATTTATTTTCGTATTTTAATAGATTGTCGTTTTTTTCGATGAATTCGTAGGCATTTTCGATAATATTGCTCGCATGTGTGTATTTGCATGCTATAGTGGTGAGTAAATCCACAAATTGAGACACGTGGCAATTCACATTACGAATCGATTGTTTTTTTAATTGTAAAAGGGTGTATAGATAAAATGCATACCGATTGTTTTTATTATATAGATTTTTCAACAAATTTTCGCACATATCAATGAGTAGAAATTCGAAAATGACGCCGATGTTTTGTTTGATATTATTTTCCAGATTTTGAAATCGGATGTTGTCCGCGCTTTTTATTTTTTTTATTTCGCTGCCTTCAATAGATGGCAAAATTATTTTTAGTTTTGTCCCGTATTTTTTTATCATTTCTTGTATATTTTGATTGAAATATTTACTATATAAATATTGTTCGGTTTCGGGAGTGATATCGATTTTTATAAAGGAGGATAATGACAGATTTTCATTGATGTGAATATTTACATCGGTATAACCGTCAACAATCATATTTAAAATCTTCTTTTCTTCCGGAGAAACGGGAATTTCGACACTCTCCCATTCTTTGCGGGTCAATTTGCTTTGCGTTAAATCCATTTTATTGATTAAATATTGTGTAATTTACAGTATGTTATTGTTTTATGTTTATAATCAATTTTTTGGATGAATAAAAAAATAATATCGATATGTTAAAATATACAAAAATCCAAAAATATACAAATTCCTTCGGCTAACGCCTACGGAATTAAGTCGCTCACCTTCGACTTCGTCTACGGCTCGCTCCAAAATATCTAAAATATTGATATATTTACAATTGTGTTTTTTATTTTTTGTATAATGGAACTATTTTGCTGTGTCTTCGTTTGAACCATTCCAATATATTCACTATCAATTACAAATACATCATATTGGGTGAATATAGAATTTGCCGATTTGGGGAAAAATTCCGAATAGCATTTCATATATTCATCCACCGTACTATTTGACGTGCATGGTATAGACAATATTGTATTATTTTGAAATGAAAATATATCTATTATTTGTTGTGCGTATTGTGGTTTCATTTTCATTGGTATAACATCATAATCATCTGAATTATATATATTATAATTATTGACACCGTAAATGGTATTATGAACTTTTTCGAAAAGTGTTGTTAATGTATCTGTTTTATACACAGAAACACATAATATCTCACCCGTGTGTTTTTTTACGCGGAAAGTATATTGGGGTTGGGATGATTTTGGTCTACGCATTTTTCGGGAAAACTGTGAAACCCGACTTAATTCAATTTCTTGCATTTTGATTGTTATTTGTTATATAGTTGTGTAATTTGAATAATAAATAAAAATGCTATCGAAATCAATTTTTTACGAAAAAACAAAAAATAATATTGAGATGCTAAAAATATATAAAATAGTTGCGCGAATAATAATTAACCGATGTTCTCAACAATTACCGAATTATTCAATAAAACACAAAAGAAAATAAATTTCGAAGATGTTCAATTTGTCACAAAAAATCCATATCATTTTTTATTAATAAATACGCTATCGGCATCAGAGCAAGATTGTCTAATAAAAAACACATTACAATATGAAATGGAGGAAAAAACAATCAACGATATGTTAACGAGTTATGATTTACATAGTAAAAAAATAATCATATACGGGAAAAATGCAAACGATGATTTGGTAGATAAAAAGCACAAACAGATGTCAAATTTGGGATTTCAAGAAATATATGTCTATAGTGGCGGTATGTTTGAATGGATGTTATTGCAGGATGTATACGGATTTGATGAATTTCCAACAACTCGGAAGGTTCTCGACATCTTGAAATATAAACCAGAAAGAAGATTGAAAATATAATTTATTTCAAAATAAAATATATTTATTTGCGGTGTGTTTTTCTGCGTTTATTTACTTTTCTGCGCTTATGTGTTTTTCTACGTTTGTTTTTCGTTTTACCGCCGTTTGTAACTACTGGACCATTTTTGTGTTTTATCATGTCAATGTCAATATATTCGCGAACGCTTGGTGTAATTTCTTTCGGTTTTTTGGGGATTTTTTCCAAGGAATTTTTTAACTGCTCGGTTAAAGCTTGTAACTCAAAATCAACTTGACTAAAACTATTTGGCAATTTACCGGTTATATTAACATACGGAACACCGTGATAATTATCGAATTTACTTATATATTTTGTTGGGAATATTTCTACTACCCCTTTCATTATACTATATTTATAAAATATTTCGAGAACCCAATAAAATTATTATGTTGTCTATATTGTATTAATCACTATTAAAGTATATTTTGCGATAATCAAACACATTTTTATCTGGAATTCGTTCCGATGAGAACATTTTGATAATATCTTTATAATCCGAGAACTCTTTTCCTTTCATTTTACCGGTTAACATGGTTATAATAAAAAATAGACAATACATTCCACATTCGGTATTGCCTTTTTGATGTTCAAATGGACTGTTCTCGTAAAATGTAAAATGGATAGGATTGCGCAATTGTTTACCTTGTTTCGTAATTCGTTGGACTAACGCACGGACTTCCTTTGGTATTTTTGCACCAGCACTATCTAAAAAATATATGAATTTGTGCTCAGTATCTACAAATAACGCGACCCAATGAGAACCACCTTGATTATGTTTGTCTAAATTAAACACGACACCCAATTTTGTTTTACCGCTTTTTAACATTTGCGCTAAAGAAAATTTACATAAATCTTCCCATACACATGTGCCATCTTTTTCATGCAATTTAACATCGAAATCGATTGGAGTGGGACCGATGAATCTAAAATTTTTGTATTTTTGTTCGTATTGTTTGAGAACTTCCAAAATATCAATATTGGACAACCATTCGTCCGGGTTTTTTTTCCATTCTGGTGGATGGTCGGGCGCAAAAGACATTTCGTCTATTTTTTTACGCAATGATTCGTCCGTTATTAATTTTAACCAACAGTCTTCTTTATCACACGAATTGATACGATTTTTTAATTCATGCCACAAAATGGCCGGTTCTGTTATTGTGATAATATTATCGGGATGGTGTTTATTATACGAATCTTTTATTTGTAGTAATGATTCGATAGTAAAACAACTATCATCGGCGACCGTTTTTCCGTGGACTATCGGATTACAGTTCATTTTCTTGAATTTTTTTGATTTATTATGTTTATTTACGGTGGGTTTATCTAAATATACATGTCGTTTTGATTTTCCCATTTACATATCAACACAAAAAAATAACAAACAAAAAACTGGGTTCATCTCCGTTTTTGAAACATATTCATGTCATAATTTGCGATTTTTACGGTATCATTCGATTTAATGACGCGGTCTTTCCCCCAGAATGATTTTTCGGAAGTAGTAGACGATTCTGTTTCTGTTTCTGTATTACAATTGTCGAACATTGTATCAGTATCTTGATTATAATCATTCGTATTTTCTAAATCTTTCATTTCGAAATATCGGAAAATCGATTTTATATAACATTCGAATGATTCCTCTATTTCGGAACTAAGACCCAATTTCGGATTTTCAATATGTTGCGAGGTTATATCCACAATATCAACCGCGTATTTGCGCAATTTCGATTTAAACAGTTTATGTTCTTCGAACCGTTGTGGGTCAGTTTTCGCCAAATATTTACCGTAATGATTTTTATTTAATAAAAGTTCGAGTGTGAGTTTATCGATATATTCGTTTTTAATCGGTTGTTTTTCTAACATTTCATCTTCGCAAATATCTTTATCCATATCTTTATGTAAATATACAATATTATATTTACATCGTTTTTCCGCTCACCTACTACCTTCGGCTCCCTACGACTGTGCTTCGCATGTCTACGGAATTCATTACCGCAGGAAGCTCACCTTCGACTTCTACCTTCGGAAATACGGCTCGCTCCACTCCATATTTAGACCACGCCCGCGGGAGACGATTTCTTTTTGCGCGAAAATTTCTCTTTGAATCGGGTATATATGCTTTTTTTATTGGGATTATTTTTTCGGGTTAAATACGCTTTGACTCTATCGAGAATACTTTTTTTAGGAACGATTTTGTATTGGAGCGGGAGCGGTGAATTTGGACGTATTTCATCAATTTTTTCCGGAGATTTTGACGGAACCGAAGCGGAAGGAACTGCAATAATTTCCGGAGATTTTGACGAAACATGCGCAGCATTGTCGAATGAATTTGACGGAACTTCGGATACGGTCGGAATGGTGATAGGAGAATTCTGTTTTTGTGCTAAAACCGAAGACGAAATTGTAATGATGACAGAATAATTATATTCGTATAATTGACGCAATTCATCAATGGTAAGAGCCAAAAACGTATCTTTTGAATTAACAGCCAATTTTTGATTTATTTCTTGTATTAACATTTTTTCATTTTCCATACGTTTTTTTTTCGCCAATGAATTCAAAATAAATTTCATCAGGCTGAAATTTTTAGGGGGTAAAATCGCTCTGGTTCGATGATTTATATATATTTTTAAATTATCCTGTTTTTCCTGTAAAATCATTTGCAAATAATCAAGATTTTCGTGTAATAATAACATAAGGTCTTTGTTATTTTCGGTCTTATTTCGAAATTTTTCAGAACATAATATATGAATGTTTGTATCTAATTTACCAGTTTCATTTACTATATCTACAATCTTATCATAATCCAACGTGTTTACTTCAACATACATTGGCAATAATCCAAAATCTTTATAACACGTTGCACCGATGTCTATTGAATAATCCTCCTTAAATCCAAATTTTGTATATGCACAATAACCCGGGATATTTCGATAGGCGCCAGACAATTCTAATAAACCTATATCGTCAAGACGTTCACCGTATTCTATATTTTTTTTTATTGTATACAAATAAAGTCCAAGTAAAATGCTGCCCAATTTTTTGGCTTGACGCGACTCTGTGTCAATAATGCTGCTTGCACATATAAGCTTTATAGTAACCGTATTTGGGCGAGTAAAACATTCCCCCCTTTCGACAATTAAAACGCCTAAAATACGGCTGGCTACGTCTTTCGCCGATTTATAAGCTGCTTTCTCGGCGGCGGCTTCATTCAATTCAAACAACGTGAAGATTTTTTGTTTCACCGTCTTATTTTTGTGTTTCGGACCATTTTTCTTAGCGGTTTGCTTTTTTTTGTGTTCGATTTGCGCAATACGTTTTTTATTATCTATCAACAACACAATATCGTACTTTGGAAAATGAATGTCTAATGC
>Ga0114965_10026_pt1 | contig 15141 bp, 9 predicted proteins | sample C_140205_EF_Meta_FD_87024 | JGI IMG/M metagenome (GOLD analysis project Ga0114965, IMG submission 87024) | Freshwater microbial communities from Lake Croche, Canada to study carbon cycling - C_140205_EF_MetaG | ecosystem: Environmental > Aquatic > Freshwater > Lake | place: Lake Croche, Canada... | reverse complement strand
TTCTCAAAATTATTAATTTTATTTTACAACATTCTTTTCAAGATCAATTTGCAAACACTATAAATTATGGGCTCAATTTATTTTGCCTATTTACAAGAAATCTTCTGTATTCAAAATAAAATTAGTTTAGTCTTTAATGGTTGCTTCTCTCAACATGCCCATCAACTGTAATTGCCTATTCAATGAGGCTGTTTGAATTATTCACTCATAGTAAAAATAAAAATCGTCTTTTGAGGAATTTTTAATGCAAAGCAAATTGCATCGTAGAAGTTTTCAACTCACTTTATCAATTCAGCAATACTGATCATTTTCTATATTTCATATTTCAAGGTTTGCAATAACATTACAACTACTGAAACTTTGTTTGGGACTCAACGTGAAGCCTCTATGTCGAACGGATCAACACTTTGAGTCCCACCCATTGCCAGAACAAATGCTGCAAATATTACCCCCCATTTAATCCAAGAATGATCTCTATTTTGGTTTATAGTCGTTCGTCTGTTCACGCCTTTAACCACTCAATGCTGCCCCTGATTAACCATCCTTTTATTTTCAAATGAAAATACTCAATTGGCCATTGCCCGCATTGTTGGCCTGGGGACTATCGTGGCTATTCTTTTCGTTTTTACAAACACTGGGAACCCCCAATGCTTGGGCTTTGATTGGTGCCACGCTATTGAGTGTTTTATTGTCTGCATTGGGAAGCACTCTGTGGCGTCGTTGCTTGATTGTTCTTGGGTTTCCCATGTCCCAATTTCTCCTGACGTCTGCGACTCTGTCCATGCCACCCATTGCATGGCTTGTCTTGCTGATTTTGATCGTTTTGGTGTACCCACTCAATGCCTGGAGTGATGCACCTCTATTTCCCACACCTTCGCGCGCTTTACTGCAAATGCCCGAGCATGTGCATTTACCCGATCAAGCCCGCATCCTCGATGCTGGCTGCGGCTTGGGCGATGGACTCAAGGCTCTCAGGAGTGCTTACCCAGACGCAGACTATTTTGGACTCGAGATGAGTTGGTTGCTTCGAGTCTTTTGTGCATTGAGGTGCCCATGGGCCAAGATTCGACAAGGCAATATCTGGCTTGCGGATTGGCACAGCTATGACGTTGTTTACATGTTCCAGCGACCCGAGAGCATGCCCAACGCAGTGGAGAAAGCCTCGGCTGAACTCAAAAAAGGCTGCTGGCTGGTGAGTTTGGAATTTGAAGCGAGAACCTTGATCCCCACAGCCGTGGTTTACGGCTCCGATGGCAGACCGGTTTGGATGTACCGCGCCCCCTTTATTGAAAAAACATCGAGCCCTTCAATCTGAGCCATAGGATCGCATCCAATCTATTGAATCGTTTCCACCGTTTTGAGGCCATCCCATCCACCGCCCAGGGCTTTGATCAAGAAGACTTGCACCAACATGCGCTGGGCCAAGATTTGAGTCTCTTGTCTTTGCGTGGTGAAGAATGCTTGCTTGGCCAACAAAAGATCCAATTGCGTTGACAAACCGCCCTCATAACGGTCTTTGGCCAAGGTATAGATTTTCTGGGCTGCTTGCGTGGCCGCGCGGGCTTTCAGCAATGCGTCATCCAGGGTGTTGAAGCCCGTGATGGCGTCTTGTACTTCTTGAAAAGCCGTGAGAACTGCCTTTTTGTAGTTTCCTACCGTGGCAGCGTAGCCCGCTTCACTGAAGGCCACATTGGCATCAATTCGACCCCCATCAAAGATGGGCAAATTAACACTGGGACCAAATGACCACACGCGCGAAGGCGCGTTGTACAAACTGGACAATTGCGTAGATTGGTAACCGAACGTGGAACCCATGGTGATGGTGGGATAGTAGGCCGCTTGGGCGACACCAATTTGTGCGTTGGCACTGGCCACAGCACGTTCAGCCGAGGCCACATCAGGGCGTCTTTGCAGCAAGGTAGACGGCATCCCAAGATCTGGCCTCAAAATGGTTCTTGGGGTGTTTTCAGCCTTGAGCTTGAAAGAGATGGCATCTTGGCCAATGAGGGTCGCAATGGCGTGGACATATTGCTCGCGAGTGCGTTTCAATTGCTCGTATTGAATGCGGCTTGCATCCAGTGTCACTTCCAGTTGATTTTTCTCTAGTGCGCCCACGAGCCCCAACTCGTAGCGGGAATTGGCCACATCGAGAGACTTCTCTTGCGCTTGGACAATTTGTGCCAACAAGTCCAACTCGATGTCGGCTTGCCTGGCATTGAAATAATTGGTGGCAATATCGGTGGTCAATACCAGTTTCACATTTTGAAAGTCAGCCACTGACTGCTCCAACGTGGTCTTACCAGCTTGAACGCTGCCACTGACCCGGCCCCACAAGTCCAATTCATAGGACACCGACATTGAAGGGGCTATATCGGTCTGCACAGTCGCCCAATTGGGTGAGTTGTAGTTGGTGAGCGGCCTGGCGCTAGAGATACCCAACCTCACAACACGACCACTGGCGTTGAGCAGGGGCATCGAGCTGGCACTGGCAGTTTGTAAACCTGCTCGGGCTTGGTCAACACGTGCTTTTGAAATGGTCAAACTGGTGCTGGAGATCATAGCCGTTTGAATCAAGCGGGCAAGCTCTGGATCGTTGAATTGGGTCCACCATTCTGTTGTCAACGGCAAGGCGTTCGGTGTCACCGCTTGCCAAATGCTCGCATCCCCCCAAGCCTGGGGCAACTCCAAAGACGGTTTGACATAGGCCCTTGGCGCAGCACAAGACACCATGGTCAACGCCACAGCAACGAGCAATGCCGACTTGCTGTACACAGGCCATCCAGTCATGGTTTTGCCTTTGCTGGGGCTTCAGGTGAGGAATTCGCGGCAGACTCAGAGGTTTTGGATCCAGCAGCAGGCGCATCGGGCACAACGCTCACTTCATCGCCTTGACTGAGCGCATCCGAAGGGTTCAGCACCAAACGCTCGCCACCCTTCAATCCGTCGATGACATCCATTTTGGTGCCATAGTCACGGCCCACTTTGATTTTTTGAAGTTGCACTTTGTTTTGATCATCAATGATGGCCACTTGCGTGCCGTCTTTTCTGATGATGAGCGTGTTCGATGGAATATTGATCGCATGACTGGCGGGCAGGGTCAACACCACTTGCACAAAGGCGCCTGGCAACAGCAAGCCCGCCTTGTTGTCAAAAGCCACCTCCACTTGCATGGTCCTGGATGCGGGATCAATGGCCCCAGCGGTTCTCGCCACTTTGGCGGGAATCGACTTTTCTCGCAACTCGTCTTGCCGAATCACCGCCTCTTGACCAGCACGCACATATTGTGCATAAGACTGAGGAACGTTGACATAGATTTTTAATTTGTCGATGCTAGAAATCAAAAAAAGTGGCTTGGTGGTGCCATCAACCAAGTCGCCAATGTCAATGTTGCGCCTGGTGACGATTCCAGAGAACGGGGCGACGATGCGCTTAAAGACGGTGAGCTGCTTGAAGCGCTCCACATTGGCTTGAGCGGCATTGAAGTTGGAGATGGCTTGTTGATAGGCGCTTCTTTTCTCTTCATACTCTTGTTGAGACACCACGTCTTTTTTTCTCAATGCGTCCCACCGCTCAAGCGATGATTTGGCCAATTGCAGGCTCTCGTTGGCTTGTTGTTGTGTGGCTTGACCTTGAAAGAGCTGTTGATCGAGTTCTGGTGTTTCAACTTCTGCCAGCAAGTCACCCGCCTTCACAGGCGAGCCGATGTCTTTGTACCACCGCTTGATGTAGCCAGAGGCTCTAGAGGCCACGGGCGCCTGCGTCAGACCCAGCAGAGTTCCTGGCAGGGTGAGTGTTTGGGGCTCATCTGCACGCTTGACCACCGCGGCTTTGACGTAATTTTGGGATTGAACTTTGACCAAGGACTCCAAGGCATGGGCATTGTTCATTCGGCTCCAAATGGTGTGTCCAGACCCCAGGGCCAACAACGCAAAAAAGCCGATCACCCAGTACTTGGTTTTATGGCTTGTCATTGATTTTTCCGTCATATTTTTTCCTACTCACCATGGAGATTGCATCGATGTATTGATTGAACTGGGTCGCGACTCATGCGCTTGGGCGGGTGATTTTTCTCTCTTCGCGAAGCACCAACCGGTGGTGAATTTCAGCAAAAACCACGGGAACAAAAAACAAGGTTGAAACGGTGGCAAACAGCAAGCCGCCGATCACGGCTCGCCCCAAAGGTGCGTTTTGCTCTCCCCCGTCACCCAAACCCAAGGCCATGGGAATCATGCCTATGATCATGGCCAAAGCCGTCATCAACACGGGTCGAATGCGAGTGGCTCCCGCCTCCAAGGCCGCAAGAATCGGCTCCATGCCCTCTTCTCTTTGTTGCTTGGCAAAGGACACCACCAAAATACTGTTGGCCGTCGCCACCCCCATGGTCATGATGGCACCCGTCAATGCAGGCACCGACAACGTGGTGCCGGTCAGAAAAAGCATCCAAGCAATGCCACCCAAGGCCGCAGGCAAGGCGGTGATGATGATCAAGGCATCAATCCAGGATTGGAAATTCACGACGATGAGCAAGTACACCAACACAATGGCCATCAACAAACCAATGCCCAGCCCTAAGAAGGACGACTGCATGGTTTGCACCTGACCGCGAATGACCACTTGTGCGCCCCTGGGCAATTGGTCTTTCATTTCATCGACCAGGCGGTTGACCTGGCTGGCAATATTGGCCAAGTCAGTGCCTTGCACATTGACATAAACATCAACGGCAGGCTGGATGTTGTAGCGACTGATGATGGGCAATCCCCGCTTGGGCTGGGATGTGACCAAATTGCCCAACAGTTGTGAGTTATCCACTGGATTGGCAACACTGCCCACAGGCACATTGAGCAAATCATTGAGGGTTTGCAGTTTGTATTGTGGACTTTGCACCAACACACTGTAGACCACGCCACTCTTGGGGTTGAGCCAAAACGCGGGTGAAGTTTGAGAACTGCCCGACAAGGCAACGAGCAAATTTTGGCCGACGTTTTGTGCGGTCAGTCCCACTTGCTGAAGTCTTGAGCGGTCCATCACCAAACCAATTTCCGGGTTGTCCATGCGTTGGTGCACATGCGCGTCCACGGCTCCCGGGATTTGCCGAATTTTCTGAGTGAGCGCGCTGGCCAACTCTTTGTTGGCACGCAAATCGGATCCGGTGAACTGGATATCAATGGCAGCGGGCAAGCCAAAATTCAAGATCTGCGTGACGATGTCCGCGGGCTGAAAGAAAAATTCAACCCCAGGGAACTTTTGCGGCAAGGTGTTCCTGAGTTCCGTGACCAAGTCAGCCGTGGGCCGATGCCCTTTTTTCAAGGACATCAGCAACTCGGCATCCATGGCGCCAATGGTGCCCGCGTTGCTATAAGACAAGTTGATGCCGCTGTTGGGCACACCCAGGTTGTCCAAAATGGTCTCCAGTTCACTGGGCGGGATTTGCTGTCTGATTTGCGCCTCAATCGCATCGGCGAGTCTGGCATTTTCTTCAATGCGAGTGCCCGTGGGCGCTCTGTAATGAAGCCGTATTTGACCCGCATCGACACTGGGGAAGAAGTCTCGCCCGAGCGTGAAAAACAGTCCGCAAGACAGGACACAAAAAGCGAGGAAAACACTTCCAAAGGCTTGTCGACGGGCCAATGCACTGGCCAACACATCCTTGTAAGCGGAGCGGAAGCTTTCAAACTGCCGATCAAATGCACGGTAAACACGCTCCAGGAGACTGGCAGACTTGACGCCACCCTGTGGGCCAGGTCCATGGTCCACATGTTTCATGAGCAGCATGACCATGGTTGGCACAAAACTTCTGGACAAGAAGAAAGACACCAACATGGCAAATACCACCGCTTCCCCCAAAGGCACGAACAAATAACGCGCCACACCCGAGAGAAAAAACATGGGGACGAACACGATACAGATGCACAAAGTCGCCACAAAGGCCGGCACACCAATCTCACCCGCCCCCACTTCAATGGCGTCATAAAGCGGTTTGCCCATGTGCAAATGCCGCTCCACGTTCTCAATGGTCACAATGGCTTGGTCGACCAAAATCCCCACCGACAAAGCCAAGCCCCCCAAGGTCATCAAGTTGAGCGTCTCGCCTATCGCATACAACATCAAAATGGAGGACAAAATCGACAGGGGAATGGTCATGGCGATGATGAGCGTGCTTCTCCAATTGCCCAAAAACAACAGCACCATGGCCGCTGTCAATGCCGCCGCAATCACCGCCTCACTCACCACCCCTTCAATCGCGGCTTTGACGAAAACGGACTGGTCAAAAATCTGGGTGATTTTGATGTCTTGGGGAATGGTGAGCGCTGCGATTGGGAGTTTTTCCTTCAAATTGGAGATGATGCTCAAGGTGGAGGATCCGCCGTTTTTGAGCACCGAGATCAGCACACCCCTCACCCCATCTTTGCGCACGATGTTGGTTTGGGGCCTGAAGCCATCCCTCACGCTCGCCACATCGCGAATGTAGGTTGTCACGCCATTGACCGTTCGGATGGGCAAGTCGCTCAGACCGGCAATGGCACCTGGCGAGCTGTTCAAAGAAACGTTGTACTCGGTCCCCTCCAATTTGGTCGTGCCAGAGGGCAAAATCAAACTTTGTGCATTCACCGCATTGACCACATCCGCAGGGGCCAGTCCCCTGGACTGCAGTTGCTTGGTGTCAATGTCAACCGACACCAACTTGACCTTGCCACCAAATGGAAATGGAATGGCAACCCCGGGTATGGTCACCAACTGAGGCCGCAAATTGTTGAGTGCCGCATCCAACAAATCCGGCTCGGAAAGGGTTGGGCTTGACAGCGAGAGTTGAATGACAGGAATGGTAGAGGCAGAATATTTGACCACCAAAGGCGGCGTGATGCCGGGTGGCAATTGCCTCACCTGGGCTTGAACTGCTGCCGTGACCTGGGCAATCGCCGTTTGAATATTGGCATTGGGCTGAAAATAAATTTTGATGATCGAACTGCTTTGCAGTGAGGTCGATTCGATGTGCTCGATGTCGTTGACCACCGTGGTCAAACCCCGCTCACTCGAGGCCGCAATGCGTTGTCCCATTTCTTGGGCAGACAAACCGTTGTAATCCCAAATGATGCTGAGCACCGGGATGTTGATCTCGGGGAAGATGTCGGTTGCCATGCTCAAGAGCACAAAAGGCGAGGCCAACAAAATCAACAAGGCCATGACTATGAAGGTATACGGGCGCTTGAGGGCGAGTTGAACCAGAGACATCAGAATTCTTTATAAAAAAACAAAGCCCTCCATAACTGCATGAGGGCAAGGATAAAACCTATAAGAAGCGGCATCAGAGTCTTACAGCCCGAGCATAACCAATAATCTTGACGTTTATCAAGTCAAAGTCTGAGTTTAAGGGTAATTTCTAGGTTGAAAAGGTCCTTGTTTGTCGACTTTTGACCGAGCAGTCCGAATGACCTGGGCCAGCCTACCGGCGCTCCCAAATGAGGCCTGCATTTTGCTCAACACTCTTGTTGGCCTCGCCAAAAGACTGCCATGAACTTTTCGGCGGCAAAAAAGCACCAAAACAGTTCATCAACACTGCTTTTTTGACTGTCTTTGCGCTGTCTTAGGGCGAGTCAACGTTAAACTTGAGGTGAGATGTGCACCACCCTAAAATGAAGATGCCCAAAGCCCCCATCTGACCTCTATCTTTGGCCCCACAAAAGAATTTTCATATGTCCAAACCCCAAGCCCAGCCCATTCACCAACTCCTCGTCAGTCAAGACCTCCACGACTTCATTGAACATGAAGTGCTACCGGGCACTGCTCTGAAAAGCACCACTTTTTGGCAATCGTTCAGTGATGTGGTGCAGGATTTGGCGCCCAAAAATGTGGCCCTTTTGGCGGAACGTGACAGACTGCTGTTGCTTATGGACACGGGGCACACCGAGAACCCCGGCCCGATCAAGAAAATGGCGGCCTATCAGCGTTATTTGGAACAAATTGGCTATTTGGTGCCCGAACCCAAGCCCTTCAAGATCACCACCACCCGAGTGGATGAAGAACTCTGTGCCCAAGCGGGTCCGCAATTGGTCGTGCCCATCCTGAATGCGCGCTACGCTTTGAATGCCACCAATGCGCGCTGGGGGTCTTTGTACGATGCGCTGTATGGCACCGATGTGATTGCCAAAGAGCCCTCCTCGGGTGGCGCCACAGGCTACGATCCCGTCCGAGGCGCCAAAGTCATCCACTACGCTCGCCATGTCTTGGACCGCGTTGTGCCTCTCAAAAAAGGCTCTCACGTGGACAGCGTGCGCTATGAGGTCCAAGACCACGCGCTCAGGGTGACCTTGAGCAATGGACTCACCACGACGCTGGCCAAGCCCAAACAATGCAAGGGCTTCCAAGGCGACGCAGCGAGCCCCAGCAGCATCCTCTTTGTGCACAATGGCTTGCATTTGGATTTGATCATCGACCGCACAACCCTCATTGGCGCAAGCGACGCCGCCGGCGTGAGCGATCTGGTGATTGAAGCCGCCTTGTCGACCATTTTGGATTTGGAAGACTCTGTTGCCGCTGTTGACTCCAGCGACAAAGTCTTGGCCTATCGCAATTGGCTGGGCATTGCCAAAGGTACCTTGAGCGAAACGGTGACCAAACAGGGCCACACCTTCACGCGGCACCTCCATCCGGATCGCCATTACCAAAGCCTGGGCGGTGCGCCCATCACGCTGCCTGGACGCTCGTTGTTGTTCTTGCGCAATGTTGGCCACTTGATGACCAATCCGGCCATTTTGTACGAATCCAAAGACGCCTCCACCCAGTCAAGCCAGTGGCTGGAAATCCCAGAAGGCATCATGGATGCCTTCATCACCACGGCCATTGCCATTCACGACCTGAACGCCGATGCCAAAACCCAACTCAAGAATTCCAGACAAGGCTCGGTCTACATCGTCAAGCCCAAAATGCACGGCCCCGCCGAAGTGGCCTTTGCCAATGAGCTCTTCTCCAAAGTGGAAAAAGCCCTGGGTCTGCCCCAAAACACCGTCAAACTCGGCATCATGGATGAAGAGCGTCGCACGAGTGTCAATTTGATGGCGTGTATTCATGCCGCCAAATCTCGCGTGGCCTTCATCAACACGGGCTTTTTGGACCGCACGGGCGACGAGATGCACACCGCCATGCGCGCAGGTCCCATGATCCGAAAAGCACAGATGAAATCGAGCGCATGGATCAAAGCCTACGAACAAAACAACGTGCTGGTCGGCTTGGCCTGCGGACTCAAAGGCCGCGCGCAAATTGGCAAAGGCATGTGGGCCATGCCCGACTTGATGGCGGACATGATGGTGCAAAAAATCGCCCACCCCAAGGCCGGTGCCAACACCGCCTGGGTACCGAGTCCCACCGCCGCCACCTTGCATGCGCTTCATTACCACCAAGTCCATGTTGAGCAAGTTCAAAAAGAGTTGAGCGCCTTGGTGTGGAGCGAACACCGCGGCGCATTGCTGAAAGATTTGCTCACCATTCCCGTGACCTCAAAACCCCACTGGAGTGAGGCAGAAAAGAAAGAGGAAGTGGACAACAATGTGCAAGGTATTTTGGGCTACGTGGTTCGCTGGATTGACCAAGGTGTCGGATGCTCCAAAGTCCCCGATATCCACAATGTCGGCTTGATGGAGGACCGTGCAACCCTTCGAATATCGAGCCAACACATCGCCAATTGGCTGGCCCATGGCGTCGTCACCAAAGCGCAAGTTCAAGCCTCGTTCAAGCGCATGGCACGCGTGGTGGACCAGCAAAACAAGGGCGACCCGCTTTACCATCCGCTCTCCAATGACCTCACCCACAACAGTGCTGCACAAGCCGCCATGGACTTGGTCTTCAAAGGCTTGGTGCAACCGAGTGGCTACACCGAGCCACTGCTGCACGCGTGGCGCCTCAAAGTCAAAGCCCACGGCTGACGAGCCCCGCAATGGATCTCTCTCAACTCGGCGGCCTATCGGGCTTTGCTGTTCAACCCATCCAAGGCCACCATGCCAAGTTCTGATTTTTTCTTGAACCTCAAACACAAACTCTTCAAGGCGATCCTCACCTTGCTCGGTGCCGTGCTCTTGGTGGTCATCCTCTATGGGGTGGCCGCCTACCACTACAACTACTCCGAAGGTGAGAGTGTTGGCTATGTGCAAAAACTGTCCTACAAAGGCTGGCTGTGCAAGACCTGGGAAGGTGAGCAAGTTCGCACCATCAGCACCTTGCCCACCCCGTATGAGAAATTCTTATTCACGGTTCGTGACGAGGCGGTGGCCGATCAAATCAACCAGCATCTCGGTCAAAAAGTGGTCTTGCAATACGAGCAGCATGTGGGACTTCCCCGTTGCCTCGGAGAAACCGAGCATTTCATCGTGGGCGTGAAAGAAACCCCTCCTTGAGTTCATGGCGAGTTCAATCGCACGCCACTCTTGTGCTGGTTTGACCCTTGGTATGTATGGTCTGTATGGTCTGCTTTCGCTCAACAGCCCGCTTCAAGGCTCTACTCTTGAGGCGTCGCTCGCGGCCAGTTCAAGCGCCTGCAAAAATAACTCAGAGACATCGCAGCCAGTTTGATCGGTGATTTCTTGGAAACAAGTGGGACTCGTGACGTTGATCTCGGTGAGGTGCTCCCCAATCACATCCAGGCCCACGAGCAGCAGACCCTTGGCCCACAAAATCGGCCCTAAATATTGAGCGATCTCCCAGTCCCGCGCGCTCAAGGGTCGGGCGACCCCTTTGCCACCGGCTGCCAAATTCCCCCGCACCTCACCGCCTTGAGGAATCCTGGCCAAGGCAAATGGGACGGCTTGGCCCGCAATGATCAAAATGCGTTTGTCACCCAATTCAATGGCGGGGATGAACTTTTGCACCATCACGGTTTGAGCGCCATCACCGTTCAAGGTCTCGATCAAGCTGCCCAAATTCAAACCGTCTTCTTTGACCCGGTAGATGCCCCGCCCGCCCATCCCATCGAGGGGCTTCAAAATGATGTCTTGGTGCAGGCGGTGAAATTCTCGGATGTCGTGTGCGCTCCTCGTCACCAAGGTGGCGGGAGTGAACTGTGGGTAGTCCAAAATGGACAATTTCTCCGGGTGGTCCCTGAGGGCCTGGGGGTTGTTGAAGACCTTGGCGCCTTCGCGTGCCGCCAATCCCAAGAGGTGGGTGGCATAAAAGTACTCGACATCAAAGGGCGGGTCTTTTCTCATCACGACGGCGTCAAACTCGGTGAGCTGTCGCTTGGAATGTGATGTGACACGGTACCAGGGGGCATGCGGCCCTTGCCCTTGGGGCCAAGGGTTGGGCCGAGCATCGCTCACACCCTGCTGCGCCTGTTGCGCCAACTCAATTTCCTGAACATGGGCACTCACCTGCGAGCCCGAGGTCCGCGACAACTGCCCCACCTCGCACGCATAAACCCCGTGACCGCGCTGCTGGGCTTGTCGCATCATCACAAAGGTGGTGTCTTTTTTGATGTTGAAGCTCTCAAGGGGATCGGCAACAAAGAGAATTTTCATTCGACACATCCATTCAACAACACTTGGAAGGCCCTAGAGCCCGCAACTTCACCGTGGCCCCCATACTTTCAGTCGTAGACTTCGGCCTCGGGGTCGGTGGCCTCCAGCTCATAGCTGGCGGCGAGCATGGCCAATCGCGCAATCACCCCGTACATGTAAAAGCGATTGGGCACACTCGCTCCCGCTTTCAAACCCGGCTGCGGCGTGTGCGCGCTTTGCTCAAACGCCAAGGGCACAAACGAGGCCCCTGGGGCATTCAAATTCTCATCCACCCCACGCTCGGCGTGGACACGGTAAAAGCCCCCCACCACATAACGGTCCATCATGTACACCACAGGCTCGGCCACCGCATCGTTGATGCGCTCATTGGTGAGGACACCTTCTTGAATGATGACTTCTGAGAGCGACTGACCGTCTTTGGTCACACTCATCTTGTTTTTGGTCTTTCGGTTCAAGGTCTCCAGATCTTTCACATCGCGCACGGTCATGATGCCCATGCCATAGGTGCCATTGTCCGCCTTGACCACCACAAAGGGCTTTTCATGAATACCGTACTCTTTGTATTTGCGCTTGATCTTGAGCAGCAAGCCGTCCACTTGGGTCTTCAAGTCCTCAATGCCTTCTCCTTGTGCGAAATTGACTTCGCGGGATTGACCAAACATGGGGTTGATGAGCCACGGATCGATCCCCAAGAGTTTGCCAAAGCGCTTGCTCACCTCTTCATAGCTGGCGAAGTGTTGGCTCTTTCTCCTCACACTCCAGCCCGCATGAAGGGGAGGGAGCAAGTACTGCTCGTGCAAGTCCTCCAAAATGCCGGGCACGCCCGCACTCAAGTCGTTGTTGAGCAAAATCGTGCAAGGATCAAAATCCTTGAGTCCCAAACGGTGGCGCCCACGAATCACGGGCTCGAGCGTGACTTGCTCGCCCCCGGGCAAATCAATGACCGTCACCTCTTTGATCTCGGGATTGATGGAGCCTATTCTCACATTCAAGCCGGCCATGTAAAAAATGCGCTTGAGTTGCGCCACATTGGAGAGGTAAAACGAGTTGCGGGTGTGGTTTTCTGGAATGACGAGCAAATTGCGCGCTTCAGGACAAATCTTCTCAATCGCGGCCATCGCCGCTTGAACCGCCAAGGGCAGCATCTCGGGCGTCAAGTTGTTCCACCCACCCGGATACAAATTGGTGTCCACGGGCGCCAACTTGAAGCCCGCGTTGCGAATGTCCACCGAGGAATAAAAGGGCGGCGTGTGCTCCATCCACTCCATGCGAAACCAGCGCTCAATGGCGGGCATGGAGTCCAAAATTCTTTGTTCTAACTCATTGATGGGGCCGGTGAGCGCGGTGATGAGGTGAGGAACCATGGGGTAGTGGACTTTGTGTGAGGAAAGACCACCATTGTAGAGGTTCAAGGGCAAAGCTGCTGAGCTCCTGACGCCAGGAACTGGGGGCGGATCCCACCCCCATCACCCAGCGAGGCATGGGTCCCAATGACCCCCAACAGTGCTCGCGCTTTTGTAAGCGAGCTAGCCCCTCACTTCGCCTTGGCCCATCACCACGTATTTCAAGCTGGTGAGTCCAATGACCCCAACAGGGCCACGCGCATGAAATTTGTCGGTGGAGATGCCAATTTCTGCGCCCAAACCGTACTCAAAGCCGTCGGCAAAGCGGGTGCTCGTGTTGACCATCACACTGGCAGAATCCACTTCCCTTAAAAATCGCTGCACATGGCTGTGGTTGTCACTCAAGATCGCGTCGGTGTGATGGCTCGAGTAGTGGTTGATGTGGTCGATCGCCTCATCCAAATTCGCCACGGCTTTGATGCTCAAAATGGGCGCCAAATACTCTTCATACCAGTCTTGCTCGGTGGCCAACTTCAAGCCTCCTAGGCTCTCAAGGGACACGCCCAAGGACGGCAAACTGGCTTGGAGTGCTTCCAGCGTTTGCGAACAACAGCGCAACTCCACCCCTTTGCCGAGCAGTCTTTTGGCCATCTCCGGCAAAAATGCCGCCATCACCCCACGGTGGACGAGCAAACTCTCGGTGGCGTTGCAAGGACTGTATTTCTGCGTTTTGGCGTTGTCCACGACCTTCAAGGCCATGGGCACATCACACGTCTCATCGACATAGGTGTGGCAGTTGCCATCCAAATGCTTGATCACAGGCACTTTGGCGTCTTTGGAGATGCGCTCAATGAGGCCCTTGCCGCCACGGGGAATCACCAAGTCAATCCACTGTGGGCTGGCAATGAGATCGCTCACGGCCTGCCGATCGGTGGTGTTCACGCGTTGCACCGCCAATGGCGGCAAGCCCGCGGCCAACAAGGCCTCTTGCACCACCGCCGTCAAGGCCTTGTTGGACTCAAACGCCTCAGATCCTCCGCGCAAAATGCAAGCATTGCCGCTTTTGATGGACAAGCTCGCCGCTTCAATCGTGACGTTGGGGCGACTCTCAAAAATCATGGCAAAGACGCCCAGGGGCACACGCATTTGGCCCACCCGAATGCCACTGGGTTGTTGGGTGAGACCACTGATCTCGCCAATCACATCGGGGGCCAAGGCCAACTGCTCACAACCCGTTGCGCACGTGTGCAAGGTTTGATGGTCCAAGACCAAGCGATCGAACAAGGGCCCCGTGAGCCCCTTGTCTTTTGCGTTTTTCAGATCCTTTTGATTGGCCTCGATCAAGTCCTTTTCTTTGGCCATCAACAACTGGGCCAACTGGCGCAAGGCGAGTGACTTTTGCTGGGCACTGGCTCGCGCCATGAGGGCGCTGGCAGATCGCGCGGCCAAACCCAAATCGCGCAGGTGTTCTTGAAGTGTTGGAGTGTTCATCGACGTCATTTTGCCAGACTGCAGGTCTTGGTGAGCAAAAACGCCCACTGGTGCAAAGCGGCCCAAGCGTCCTGGGGCCAGCGCGTTGAGCGCAAGCCTTTGACCACCCCGTCGAGTTGGTGGGCGGCGAGCAAGTGACGCTCCAGGGTGGGCAGTCCCAATTGGGTGATCACGCGCTCAATGAGCTTTTCTCTCACCCCCCAAACCCGCTGTTCTCTGAGCGCCATCGGCAACGCTTGCCCCTTCAACAGGGACGCTTTGATGCGGCACAGCACCCGAACCTCCTCGGCCAAGGTGTAGTGCACCAACACCGCCGCCTCGCCCTCGGCTTGGAGACCCGCGAGCATGCGCTCCACACGTTCAAATTGACCCGAGAGCACGGCATGGGAGAGCTTGAACACATCAAAGCGTGCCACATTGAGAACGGCCGCACTCACCTCTTCAAAGCTCAACTCGCCAGGTGGGTAGAGGAGTGCCAACTTTTGTATTTCTTGGTGTGCCGCCAAGGTATTGCCCTCAACGCGGTCCGCAAAGAACTGCAAAGTCTGCGCGCCTTGGGCACCGGCCTTGACCTGGTGACCTTGCAAGGCCAAGCGCTGAGCGATCCACGCAGGCAAGGCGCTGGGTTCGATTTTTTGCACTTGAGTCACCACGCCCACCCGTTCAAGGGCTTGGAACCAGGTGCTTTGGCGCTGGGTTTTATCCAGGCTTGGAAGCACCACGGCGAGCAGCAACTCCGGCGCAGCACCCCCCGAGACCTCTTCTTGCAAGGTCTGCGCGAGCTCGGCAATTTGACTGAGCACTTG
>Ga0114965_10024_pt1 | contig 15989 bp, 11 predicted proteins | sample C_140205_EF_Meta_FD_87024 | JGI IMG/M metagenome (GOLD analysis project Ga0114965, IMG submission 87024) | Freshwater microbial communities from Lake Croche, Canada to study carbon cycling - C_140205_EF_MetaG | ecosystem: Environmental > Aquatic > Freshwater > Lake | place: Lake Croche, Canada... | reverse complement strand
TTGAAGCCTACATTTTCGGAGCGTTTTCAAATCGTGCGCGCCAACTTCTTGACGCAAGTCCATGCCAGCGGGCGAGTTCTGACGAGTAGCCACCGGCTTAACCGGACAGTACTGGTTTTCAACGTGCACTTGCCTTCGACACGATGGGGTCGTGTGGCCACAAAGCGACACGATGAAATCGTGTCGCCACGAGGAGGGAGTGAGGAAATCCGGGCTTCATGGCCGGCACCGCATGGATGACTTTTTCCACGGGTAGCCTTAGTCCAATTGCTCCAGCCAGGCGCGGATTTCGTTGTCGTACTCGCTCGCGAGTCCGCCCACGATCAGCTGACGGTGGAAGCTGGCCGCCCCCTCTTTGACGAGGTCGGCGTCTTCGGCGCTCGGAAACCTCCGGGCCGGGTCGGCGGCGATCATGCCCCGGCAGAAATTCATGAGCAGTTCATTGCAGGTGACGTCGGCTGGAAGAATCTGAGGCAACCGATGGCCGAGCGATCGCTTCGCCTCCAGCAGGTCGCGGTAGGACTGCAACCCCGCGAAGGGCGGCTGGCCCGAGAGCATCTCGATGAGCACATAGCCCAGGCTTGCGAGGTCGGAGCGTGGCGAATTCTCACGCCCTTCCAGCACCTCAGGGGCTGCGTAGCAGGGGGTGCAGGTGCGATTAGGGGGCATGTCGTCGAGCGCCAGGGCCGAGCCGATGTCGATGATCTTCGCGTTGCCCGTCCGCTTTACCATGATGTTGGAGCTCTTGATGTCGCCGTGCACGATCCCCTCGCGGTGCAGGGCCGCCAGCCCGGCCAGGCACTCGCGGACGATCGCGATGGCCACGCCCGGCTTGAGTCTGGACTGCTGCGGGCCCGCCGTCACGATCACGTTGTTGAGATGATTCCACCGCTCGTCGCCGACGCTGGCACGCGTCTGTGCGAGGAGGTCTGGGGCCAGCAATCGCGAGATGTCGTAGCCGTCAATCCACTCCATTTCCATGATGCGGATGCGGCGCTGTTCGACGAAGTTGTGCACGTCGAGCAGATTGTCCTGCTGGATCTGGGCGACCCGGGCGGCCACCTTCGCGATCCGATTCATGCCTTCGTCGTAGAGCGCTTCCGATTCGTATCGCTCCGGCGAGAAGATTTTGAGCGCGACCGGCAGGCTGAAGTTATCGGTGCCGCGCCGCTCCGTGAGAAACACCACCCCCTGGCCACCAGATCCCAGCCGGCGTGTGAGGGCGTGGTATTCAGTCCAGTTGAGCCGGCCCGCATCGAGAATTTCCCCGTAGCGAGAGAGCAGTTCTTCTGGGCAACGGCTGCCCACCTCGCCGCTGACGGAAATGGTCGGACGGCCTTCCTGATAGATCGTGGTGTTCATGGTGTTGTTTGGCGTGGTGGTGTCGTTCGGCGAAAGCGGCGGGCCTGCGGGAGCATCGTCTGCGGGGCACCGTGGCTTATGGTTCGGGGAAATCCCTCTCTGAAGGTTCAGGAAAACCCAGCCGCTTGTCGACCAAGTTTCGCAACTGCTCCCCAGACAAATGCCTGTGGAGATTATCGCAGAAAAAATCGGTCATTGCATCAATTCGGCGGGCGGATTGCCCGGCCACGTGCGGCGTGATCAGCAGTCGGGGCGCCTGCCAGAGGCGGCTGTCCTGGGCCGGTGGCTCGGTGGGCGTGACATCGAGCGCGGCGGAATCGAGGTGCCCGCTTTCGAGCGCATCGACCAGGGCGGTTTCGTCCACGATCGGCCCGCGGGCCATGTTGATGAGGATGGAGCCGCGTTTCATCCTCGCGATCGCTTGTGCGTCGATCAGTCCCCTGGTCTGGGGTGTGAGTGGCGCGCAGAGAAAGAGAATGTCGGCCTGCTCCAGCACCGTGGGGAGCGTCTCGGGGCCGCCGAGAAATTCGACGGCAGCCGGTTTGCGGATGGGAAAATAGTCGGTGGCCAGGATCCTGACTCGAAAGGGCGTGAGCACCTCCACGAGTCGGCGGCCCACGCCCCCGAGGCCCACGATGCCGACCGTCGCCGAGGTGAGATCGCGGGTGGGTCGGCGGACGAATTCACGCCGCTGCTGCTGCCCGAGAAACATCTGGAGCCTGCGGGTGCAGGCGATGGCCAGCCCCAGGCCGTGTTCGGCCACCTGGTCGGCGAGCACCCCCGAAGCACTGGTCACGATGATGTTGGATCCGACCACGGCCGGCACCAGGCAGTGGTCGAGCCCGGCGGCGGAGGACTGGATCCAGCGGAGCCGTCCCCCGGCCACGACGGCGTCCCAGGGGACCGACACCTTGGGATGGCCGCAGAAGATGTCGGCGGCCGGCAGTTCTGCCGCCACCCGCTCCTGGCCGGCGTCGATCAGGTCGGCGTGAGGGGCGGCCGCTTGAATTTGGGCGATGTGGCGGGGTTCGACGGGGTAGCAGAGGACGATTCGCATGGCAGGGTTTTCGCCCGAACGCATTGAAATTGGCAAGTCGGCGGAAATTGGTAAAACTCTGGCCGGCGGCCGCCGGCTTGCCTCGGCCGGTTTTCGTGGTTCAATAGTTGTAGGAGGCTGAAGTATTTCTCCCGCCTGTGCCGACACCTCTCTTCTCGAGAGAGATGGCTGTCGCGGCTATGGACACCGCGGCCCGTCTGCTGTTGTCTGGTGGAAACGGTTTCCCCTGAGGGATGCTTGATGCGTTCGACACTGCTGGCCATCACCGCGCTGGCTTTCCTAAGGATTGTCGTGGGCCTGCACTTCTTCTTGGAGGGCCTGGGCCATCTCCGCGATCCGGACTGGTCGAGTGCCGGATTTCGGAAGGCGGCGGTCGGTCCGTTGGCCGATTTCTATCGTTCCTCACTTCCGCAGACCGGTGACTGGGCAGGCACGCTCGGGAAGGTCGATGGACGTCCCCTCGCCGAGTCGGTGGCCGGATGGAAGGCGACGGTCGTGGCCCAGTGGCAGCAGCAGCTTGACGCGAGGGAGAAGCTGGTGCCGCTCGATGCTGCGGGCAAGACCGAGGCCGCCCAGCGGCTGACGGACGCCCGCGCGGACCTCGATGATTTTCTCGCCGGCATCGACGACGACTTGGCCGACTCCAGGCGTCAGAGCGAACGACTGGCCGCCATGGAACGCGCGCCTGCCGCGACCGAGATCCCGTTTGCCCGCGATCGTGTCGCCAAGAAACGTCGCGAACTGTCCGCCCAGGCTGCCGGGTGGATGAAGGATGTCGCAGCCATCGGTACCAAGCTCTCAGCCGAGTGGGACGATCCGCGATCCGCGGTCGAGCGTCGGCGATTGGCCGCCGCCAGCGGGCCATCTTCGCTCTGGAAGGCCGATCGCTTCGTCAGCTGGTCGCTCGTCACGATCGGGGCCTGCTTGGTGCTGGGCATCGCGGTGAAATTCAACGCCATGGGAGCCGCCTGCTTTCTCGCCAGCGTGATCGCCTCGCAGCCCTTCTGGGTGGCAGGGGCGCAGCCGACCTACGGCCAGTGGGTGGAGTTGGCCGCGCTGCTTGCGATCGCCAGCCTCCCGGCCGGCGGCTGGAGCGGCCTCGACTATTTTTTAGGGAAGATGTGTCCTTGGTCCGGCTGCTGCCGGATGGCGTCTGCGCACGAACAAAAGATAAGGTGATTCGATGAACCTGACGGAACCGCAGAAGGCGATCGGCAAGGAAAATTTCACCGACGCCGTGAACGTCACGCGGAGGGATTTCCTCACCGGCACGCTCGTGGCGGGGCTGGCCAGCGGCGCAGGCCTAGGATCGATCTATTTCGGGTACGGCAAGAGCGTCGGCAACCCGCTCCGCGTGGGCGTGCTGGGCACGGGCGACGAGGGCAGCGTGCTCCTGGGGGCCCACAATCCCGATTATCTCAACGTCGTCGCGGTGGCCGACATCCGGCCCTACAACGTGTTTCGAAGCTTCCACGGCGACGTGTCGAGCCCCAGTGCCAACATCGCCCGCCCCGGCCTGCTGTCGAAGTACAAGTGGCAGAGCGAAGACGAGGCCCGCAAGCACGTGAAGGTGTACGGAGCCTACGAGGACCTGCTGGCCGACGACGATGTCGAGGCGGTCATCATTGCTCTGCCGCTCCATCTGCATGCCGAGGCGTCGATCAAGGCGATGCGGGCCGGCAAGCACGTACTCACGGAAAAGCTCATGGGCCACTCCGTGCACGAATGCAAGGAGATGGGCCGGGTGTCGCGGGAGACTGGCAAGATTCTCGCCACCGGACACCAGCGGCATTACAGCGTGCTCTACGACAACGCCGTCTACACGATTGGCAAGGCTCGGCTGCTCGGCGACCTGCATTCGATCCGAGCCCAGTGGCACCGTGGCAATCTTCCGGGCAACGACAGCTGGAAGCCGGCGATGCCCGACGACGAGTCGCTCGTCAAGCGGCTTGCTGGCTGGAAGAAGGACCTAGGCTCGGCCAAGCCGGGCGACATCGTCGGCCTGACGAAGAAGATCGCGCAGCTTGAGGCCCAGATTTCCGACACGCTGATCGACGCCTCCACGTTTGGCTACACGCCGCGAACGCTCGCAGACGGCTCGGTCCGATCGCCCATGGAAGAGCTCGTGCGGTGGCGGCTCTGGAATCGCACCGGCGGTGGTCTGATGGCGGAGTTGGGCAGCCACCAGCTCGACGCGGCGGGCATCTTCGTCTCCGCGATGCATGGCGAAGGGAAGAAGGTGAAGCCGCTGACGGTGACGGCCGTGGGCAACCGCAGCATTTTTCCGGCTGACCGCGAGATCGAGGACCACGTCTACTGTATGTACGAGTATCCGGCGCCGGGCTACGAGCAGGACCAGAACAAAAAGATCGTCGTCACCTATTCGTCGATCAACGGCAACGGCTTCGGCGAATACGGCGAGGTGGTGATGGGCACGAAAGGCACGCTGGTGCTGGAACGCGAGCAAGACGTGATGCTCTACAAGGGCTCCGCGAAGGACACTCGGGTGACGGTCGCCAAGGCGAAGGACGGCTCGCCCACGCTCGACACCACCGAGAGCGGTGGTGGCCCCGCGGCCGCCGGCAAGGCTGGCGGCGACTCCGCCCCGCCCTCCCGCGGCTATACCGAAGAGATGGAGCACTGGGCCTGGTGTATCCGCAATCCCTCGCCCGAGAACCAGCCGCGGTGCAAGCCCGAGGTGGCGATCGCCGACGCGGTGATCGCGCTGGTGAGCAACATCGCGCTGGCCAATCCCGCAACCCAGGCCCGGACCGAGTTCAAGCCGGAATGGTTTGACATCGCCAGCGACGAGACGCCGGAGGGCGTGAAGCCCGACACGAGCCGCGATCGCTATAAGGCCTGAGCAGGAGTCTGCCGGCGGCCCTGGAAGCGTTGTGCAGGACTGCGTGGCACCCGAGCCCGACGGGGCGTTCACCGCCACGCCTGCCGACGATTCGGCCATTCGTGAGACAAAGCCATGAAACTCCAGCACCGATACCTGCTTCTTGCCGTGCTGGCCGTCACCGGCGTCGTCGGGATGGCGGTGGGGTATCGCCTCTGGCGGGATAGGGTGGCCCGCAGCACGGCGATCCTCCGCGACGAGGCGCGGAGGTATGGCGACCAAAGCGACCATGGCGACCATGGCGACATAGACAAGGCCATTCAAGCCTACGCACATTATATGGAGTACGCCGGCACCCGGGCGGATGACCGCGTGGCGTTGGCCGAATACGCCGCACTCCTCGGGGAAAGGGCATGCCAGCCCGGCAGCACCAATCGCCAGGTGTCCGACGCCGTGCCAGTGCTTGAAGACGCCTCGCGGAAAAATCCAGACGACCACAGGCTCCGCCTGCGGCTCGCAGAAGTCCTCGTGCGCATCCGACGATACGCCAACGCCCGCGAGCACCTGGAAGTCATGCGGCAGTCCTCTCGCGACCATGGCCTCCTGCCTGCCGAGCCGGCGGGCGGGACAGGCGTTGTGGAGAAAGTGCCGGAGCACGGGGGGGGGTGGTTCGACCGTTGAGCGATACGATGTCGAGTTGCTGTTTGTGAAGACGTTGATCGGCACCGGTCACTTCGACGAGGCCGCAGCCGTGGCTGCCGACATGATCGGTTTCAGTCTGAAGTCAGATCGCTTCGTCGACGTCGCCGTGGGCGTCGATGCTGATACCTCGGCATTGATCGACCCTCCGTCACGATCGACCGTGGAGGTCTATCATCTGCTCGAGGGGGTGTTGAGGGATCGGTTGCGAAAGCCGGAGGCGGCCGAGCGGGTGTCCGAACGGAGTGTCGTGGCGAATCCCAACGATGCGTCGGCCTGGTTTGATCTAGCAGAACGCATGTGGGCAGCACAGGATGTGCCAGCGGCCCTCGCGGCGTACGCTCAGGTTACGAAGCTTTCCCAGGATGGCCCCCAGAGGCTGTTGGCGGACATCAGGATCCGGCAGGCGGATGGAAAAAACGCGGAGGTCGCGACCGCGATCACCCAAGCACGGGAGCGGTATCCCAATAATACGAAAATCCTCGTGACGGCGATCCGCTTTGCCGAGAGCCATACTGACGGCGAGCAGGCGTTGGCAATCCTCAACGACTGCATCGCCCGACGTCAGTTGCGGCCGATCCTGTTGTCGCTGGTGGTCCACATGCCCATCACGCAGGGCCACCTCGAGGCCTTGCGGTCAGCGATCGATGCGCTGCGAGCACTGGACGGCCCTGCGCATCCAAGGACCGAACTGGCTGGACTGCTCGAGGCGAGGCTGCTGAGTGCGCAGCGCGAGTGGTTTCTGGCGGCAAAGACGTTCAGGAGCGTCCGGCCCCTGGTGGCATCGCTTGATGCTGTGAAGCGGAAGATTGACCTGTTGCTGGCAGAATGCCTTGGGGAAATTGGTGATTACGACGAGCAGCTGGCGATGTTCGAGCGGTTGGCCAACGACCGACTCTTCGGCCTGAAGGCGCAGGTCGGCGTGGCGTCGGCGTTGCTGTCGCTGGGACAGCGTGACAGAGCGCTCGGTGTCATTCAGGAGGTGGAGAGGGCGGTTGACGAGATGCCTGAGGCCAAACGGCAGGCGATGCTGCGGGCATCGGATCAACTCCTGCGTTTCCGGATCACGGCAGCGGCCAGCATGCCCGCTGGTCAGCAGGACTGGAGCGGTGTCGAAAACATAATCGCGCTGCGGGCGAGCGATCCGCGATACAGCCGCGATCAGTTGGCTGTTGTGCAATCGCAGGTGTTCGTCGCGCAGGGTGAGCCTGGGAAGGCCATCGAAGTGCTCAGGCAGGCAGCTGACGAGGCTCTCTCGAGCGTGTCTGTGCAGGTCGCGTTGGTGGCCTTGGTATTTGAACATGAAGGTTCAGAGGCGGCGCAGAACGTGGTGGGCAAGGCGTCGCCTTTCGTGCGACGGAACGCTGATTTCATGATTGTTGAGGCGAGAGTGGCAGCTGGTGCAAACGGTGAGAAAGCGGCGGTCATGATGACGGAGATCGCAGACCGAGGCCTTGGTCTTGCCGACCCGATCGACTCGGCCCGGGTGCTGGCGACGCTGGCGAGCTTGGCGCAGGCGGGAGACATGCCAGACGAGGCCAAAAGGCTCTGGGAGCTGGCGGCACAGCGGCATCCCGATGATTTCCAGGCATCGATGGGGCTGCTCAACTTGGCGAGGCAGGAGAATGATCCGGAACAGGCCAGGCTCGCGGCCGAGGCGATCGGCAGGCTTACCGGACTCGACAGCCCGCACTATCGCTACGCCGATGCCTTCACACGGGTGACGGCCGTGCTTGCCGACCGGGCCAAGTCTGGCAGCCCAGGCCCGACAGGCAGCCTTTCCAAGGCCGACTCGCAGCGGCTGCGGGAAGCCCGCCTGCTGCTGATGGAGGCGGAGAACCAGCGGCCAGGCTGGCAGGCGATCCAGAGGCTGTATGCCGACATTGACCTGCTTGAAAGGAACACGCCGGCGGCAATCCAACGGCTCCAGCGGGCCATGCAGCTGGGGCCGCAGACCGCAGGGCTCGAGCGGCAGCTGACCACGCTGCTCAAAGAGACCGGACAGCCGCCCGTCGCCGTCGATCCCGCCCAGTGATGCCGTGCCTTTCCATCGAACGACTCTGGCGGGCTCTGATGGGCGTTGGCCCGACTGGAGTTCCGCCCACCGACGTGGCCGCCGACATAGGGCCTTGCCAAGTCGATCGGGCGCAGCCTACTATTTCGGTGTCGACAGGTTTTCTTGGTGGCGATTCTGGACGCTGCCAGGAGTGAACCGTCGGTGGCCCGTGGCTGGCCCGGCTTTTGGCCGTGCGTTGCGGCGTCGGTTCATGTTGGTGCCCTCCGCTTCGATCCCACCTTTCATCCATCCAGTATCTGCCCAGCGATTCGGCGCGGTCATGCCTCAGGCGGGGCTGATCGCAGACCGACGCGGATGATCCGCATTCAGCCGCATTCAGCCGCATTCAGCCGCATCAGCCGCATCGCAGGTGGCCCGCCCTCCCTAGGAGTCGCTCCATGCCTCCGCAGAAACCCCGCGCCCGCATCCAGTGGACCGCCGTGATTGCCGCGATCTCGGGCTGGACCCTCTCCATTGTGACCACCGCCGGTCTGGCTGCCGTCGGTTGGTATGGCCATGCCACGCACTGGAAATTTGGACTGGGCGGCGATGCCCACGCCAGCCACACGGCTGCGGGCGACCATGCAGGCGGGCAGATGTCTTCCACCGCCGCCCAACAGAAGGGCTCGGCTGCCGCCGATACGGCAGTGGGGGCGAATGCTGCCACCGCGCATCCAAACATTCCGGACGGAAGCACGATCCGCTTCAGCTCGAAGGAGGCGCTCGCTCGCACCGGGATCGAACTGGTGCCGGTGCGCGAGCGGCCGATGGTGAGCGAGATGATTGTGGGCGGCGCCGTGCAATACGACGAGCGGCATGTCGCCCAGCTCTCCGCCCGCGTGCCGGGGAGCGTATGGAGGGTGGTCAAGCACCTGGGCGATCAGGTCCGGAAGGGCGACGTGCTGCTGATCATCGACAGCCCGGATGTGGGCCGGCTGAAGGCGGACTTCCTCAACGCTCTGGTGGCCCGGGAGGCCAGGCAGGAGCAGCTCTCGATCCTGGAGGAGGTGAAGGGGGCCGTCATGGGCCGGCAACTCAGGGAGGCAAAATCGGCCCTGCGGGAGGCCCGCAATCATCTCACCAATGCCGAGCAGGCACTGGTGAACCTGGGCTTCAATGTTTCCATCGCCGACTACGATCCACTCGACGACGACGCCCGGGCCTCGCGGATCCGTACGGCTGGACTGCCCGCCGAGCTGATCGATGGCCGCAACGCTGCTCGGATCACATCGAATCTGCTCCCCCTGCGAGCCCCCTTTGACGGGCTTGTCATTGGCCGCGATGTGGTCGTGGGAGAGGTGGTCCAGACCGCCGCACCGATCTTTGAGGTGGCCGATGTCTCCACAATGTGGGTTGTGCTCAACGTCAGCAAGGAAGATGCCGGCAGCGTGGCGATCGGCCAGCCAGTGCGTTTTCGCCCCGATGGATCTCGGGAGGAGTATGTCAGCCGCATCGCCTGGATCAGCACGGAGGTGAACGAGGAGACACGCACGCTGGAGGTGCGGGCCGAGATCGCCAACAGACCGGCGGTGGCGACAGGCGCGGCCACCCCAATCCTTCGGGCGAACACGTTCGGCAGCGGCTGGATCGAAATCGACCGCCGCAGTTCCGCGTTCGTCGTGCCGCGAACGAGCGTGCAATGGGACGGCAGCCGGTGGGTGGTGTTTGTGCCCGCCGGTGAGATGGCCTTTGCGCCGCGGCCGGTGCGGCCGGGCATGCAGGACGGCGAGGATGTCGAGATCTGCGGCGACTTCGCCGGCGACGCCCGCCCCACGCACGTCGTCGGTGCGGGCAGCCACGTGCTCAAGAGCCAGATCCTCTTCGAACGCATGGAGGCGGGCAAACTCTAACGTTTTGCTCGGCATCCCATGCTCGAAGCGGTGATCGCATGGTCGCTGTCGCACCGGAGTGGCGTGCTCGCTGGGGCGGCTGTCGTCTGCCTGGTCGGCTGGGTGGCCGTCAGCCGTCTCGTCGTTGACGCCTTTCCCGACACCACACCGGTGCAGGTGCAGATCAACACGGTCGCGCCCGGTATGGTGGCCGAGGAACTTGAACGGCAGATCACGTTTCCTATCGAGCTCTCGATAGGGGGTATGCCCGGACTGGAAGACATCCGTAGTGCCAGCATGTTCGGCCTGTCGGTCGTGATCGTGACCTTCCGCGACGGGACCGACATCTACTTCGCCCGGCAGTTGATCAACGAGCGGCTCGGCACCGTGGGCATTCCCGCCGGCGTGGAACGGCCGGAGATGGGGCCGGTGTCGACGGGCCTAGGAGAGGTGTTTCACTACCTGCTCGTGCCCAAGGGAATGAGCCTCACCGACGTGAAGACACTGCAGGAGTGGACGCTCAAGCCGGCGCTGCGCAGTGTGCCGGGCACGGCCGAAGTGAACGCCTGGGGCGGCCTCAACAAGCAGTATTAGATCCGCGTCGACCCCGCCCTGCTCCGCAAGTATGGCCTTTCGTTCGACGAGGTGGTGGCCGCGGTGCCTCGCAACAATTTCAACGTCGGCGGCGGCTCGATCGATCGCTCCGGCGACGCCGTGCTGGTCTATGGCGTGGGCCGCACGGTCGACGTCGAGCAGGTCGGCAAGATCGTGATCGCGTCGCGCGATGGGGTGCCGATCCGGATCCGAGACGTTGGGGAGGTGGTGATCGGCCACGAGATTCGCAAGGGCGCGGTCACCTACGGCGGCGAGGGGGAGGTGGTGCTGGGCCTGGGCTTCATGCTGATGGGGGAGAACAGCTACGCCGTGACCACGAGGCTCCGAGACCGCTTTCAAAAGCTGCTCCAGACGCTTCCCGAGGGCGTCGAGGCCAAGGTCGTCTATGACCGCACGAAGCTCATCGACCGCGTCATTGCGACGGTGCGACAGAACCTTCTCGAGGGGGCGTTTCTCGTCATCGTGATCCTCTACATGCTGCTGGGCAACCTGCGGGCGGGGCTGGTGGCCGCGACGGCAATCCCGCTCTCAATGATGTGCGGCTTCATCGGCATGTGGCAGACGGGGATCGCGGCCAGCCTCCTCTCGCTGGGGGCGATCGACTTCGGGATCGTGGTCGACTCCTCCGTGGTCGTGATCGAGAGCATCCTGGAGAAGATCGCACACCATCCGGGTGCCAGTGGCGCCGCGAGGCAAAAGCTCGTGTTTGAGGCGACGAGCGCCGTCAAGAAGCCCGCCTGCTTCGGGCAGCTGATCATCATGATCGTCTACATCCCGATCCTGTCGCTGGAGGGCGTGGAGGGGAAGATGTTCCGGCCGATGGCCATGACCGTCATCTTCATTCTCATCGGGTCGCTGGTGCTCTCGCTGACGGTCGTGCCGGTGCTTTCCAGCCTGTTTTTGCCTCGGCGGGTCGATGCGCACGACGTGCTGCTGGTGCGGCTGCTGCGATGGCTCTACAGGCCAGTCCTGAGGCTGTGCATCGCGGCCCGAGGCACGTTGGCGCTGACCGCGGTGGCCATCCTCGGCATCACGCTGTTGCGGGCGATGTCGCTGGGCACGGAATTCGTGCCGAAGCTCTCGGAGGGCGACATCGTGTTGGGCATCATCCGGGCTCCGGGCACGAGCATCGAGGAATCGGTACGAATGAACACACGGATCGAGCGGGCACTGTTGGACGAATTTCCGGCGGAGATCGCGCATGTGTGGAGCCGCACCGGCACGCCTGAGGTGGCCACCGACGCCGGAGCGATCGAGGCCACCGACACGTTCATTGCTCTCAAACCCCGCGAGGAGTGGGTCCGCGCCCGCACACAGGCTGGGCTGGTCGATGCCATGAACCGGGTGGTCGAGGGGGTGCCTGGGCAGATCATCTGGTTCACGCAGCCGATCGAGCAGCGGATCAACGAGATGGTGTCGGGCGTCCGCGCCGACATCGCCGTGAAGGTGTTTGGTGACAATCTGGACGCCCTTGTGCGAAAGGCGGGCGAGGTGGCACAGGTGCTCAAGGCCGTGCCCGGCGGGGCCGACGTGGCCGTCGAGCAGGTGAACGGCCAGCCAATTTTGAAGATCGCCGTCAAGCAGGATGAGATCGCCCGTTACGGGATCTCGTCGCAGGCGGTGCTTGATGTTGTGGAGAGCGTGGGCGGGAAGGCCGTGGGGCAGATCGTGGAGGGGCAGTTGCGGTTTCCGATCGTGGTGCGGCTGCCGGAGCCGCAGCGGGACGGGCCCGCCGCGATCGCCGACATTCCCGTCCGCGGGCCGGCGGGCGAGAGCGTGCCCATGGGGCGGATCGCCGACATCCAGACAGTGCTGGGGCCGAAGTTCGTGACCCGCGAGTGGAGCCAACGCCGCGTGGTGGTGCAGTGCAACGTGCGAGGGCGGGACGTGGGCGGCTTCGTGGCTGAAGCCCGGGCCGCGATCGACCGGGTGGTTGAACTGCCCGCGGGCCAGTTCCGGTTGGAATGGGGTGGGCAGTTCGAGAACATGCAGCGGGCGCAGAAGCGGCTGGCGATCGTCGTGCCGCTGGCGCTGCTGTTGATCATCGCCCTGCTCTACCTGACCTACCGCAACGTGGCCGACACGGCCCTGCTCTTCGTGAGCGTGCCGTTCGCCTGCGTGGGAGGTGTCTGGGCGTTGGCGGCCCGCGGCATGCCGCTCTCGATCTCGGCGGCGGTCGGCTTCATCACGCTTTCGGGCGTGTCGGTTTTGAGCGGCATGGTGGTGGCCAGCGCGCTCCGCGAACGGCTGACGCGGGGCACGGCGAGGGACGTGGCCATCGAGGAGACGTCGATGGCGAGCCTGCGCACGATCATCATGACGGCCATGGTGGCGAGCCTCGGCTTCATCCCCATGGCGGTGAGCGAGGGAACGGGCGCCGAGGTGCAGCGGCCACTGGCGACGGTGGTGATCGGCGGCGTGATTACCAGCACGCTCTTTACGCTCTTCATCCTGCCGGCGCTTTACAGGCTCATCCTCCGGGTGCCGCCGGCGGTGATCATGCTGCGCGACCGGTAACAGATCGCCGGGTGGTCCGTGCCGCCGGGGACGTCATGGATTCCTTGTGGCGACCAGATTGCATCGGGTTGGTCACGCATGTTGAAAACGTGAGGCCACGTGCGCCGGCCGGGTGGCGCATGTGGTTGAGGCCCCCGCTACCCAATATCGAGGAATCGCGGCAGCGGCGCGTCGGCGGGGAGCCTGAGGATCGTGCGGAGTTCGGAGAGGTCGTCATCGGAGAGCGGCACGAAGAAGACCGGATCCTGGCAGAGCGTCGGATCGACAAGCCGGTAGCCGGTGACCCGAGCGCCCGTGAATACAGGCACCCGACCGTAGCCATACATCATGTTGTCGACGTTCTCGAAGAAGTCGCGGAGCGTGACCGCATCGGGCCGCGGCCGGCGCACAAAAAACAACTCGATCACATCCTTCCAGAAATGGGGCACGAACTTCTCGCCGAAGTCGGCATGGCCGACGCGATCGCGATTGGTGCCGGCGATCATGATCGGCAGCGAGCGGAGCGACAGGCTGCGGTCGCGACACCGGTCCTCGATCGCTGAGCCGAGATTGATCAGGAAGTCGGCGCTGTAGCAGTCGTCGCAGATGAGCACGAGGTGGCCGAGATCGACCGGCGCCGCAGCGGTGCCGGTCGACTCTGCCCCGTTGACGAGTGTGTCGGCAAGCCTGCCGAAGGGGATTGAATAGCTCTGGATCTCCTCGGGCGAGCCATGGCCGAGCACGACGATCGTGGCAGGCGCGCTCCTAGCGGCGATGGTGCCGACGGCCGCGAGGAAATCGTCGGCCACTTGCCGGATCGACTCGGTGGCGGTGTCCTGCTTGAACACGGTCGACGGTGCGGCGTAGCCCGTGGCGATCGCGGTGATCTCGCTGGGCTCAAGCCCGCGGGCCGGGTCGAGCAGGCCGATGATCGGCCGGTCCGCGCCGATGAGGATTCGCGATCCCATTTCGTCGCGTCTGCGATCGATGAAGCCGGCGAGTTTTACGATGGTTGCGAGTTGCTGCTCGTCGGAAAGCATCGCCAGCCGATCGGCATGGTCGAGGCAGAGGTGGAAGAGCGACGGCTCGATCTGTCGGTAGTGTTTGGGGGTGGTGTCCAGTTGTAAGAAAATCGCCGGAGAAAGATCGGCTTGGAAGGCCGCGAAGTCTTTCGGGAATTCTGCAGCCGCGGCCCCGGTCGCCAAGGTGGCGATCAGGCACAGCAATAGGCAGCAGGGAACAAGGGGGCGGAAGAGCGGCATGATGCCCCATTCTATCCAGGGAACTGCCTTACGGCCCAGGAGTGTGCCGGAAAAATTGGCCGTGGGCGGTTTGCTTGATGTCGTGCTTTTGAGTGTGAGAGAGGGAGCGATGCCTCGGTGAGGGGTGCGCAGCACACGGCGGCGTTTTGTTTTGGACGAGCAGTGTCGCCGCTCGGATTCGTGCGTGGCGTTCGGAGGTGCTTGTTGACGGATACGGAACGGGCGTATAGTATACGGGCGTATACACAAGGCATTGGAGGCGATCGTATGGTGACGCATGGTGTGGGTGGTGTGGGCTCGGATGGAGGCCTGCTCCGGCGTGCGGCCGACTGGCGGCTGGCCGAAGGGCGGGGACGGGAAACAGTAGCGACCGGGTTTCCATCGCTCGACCGGCTGCTGCCGGCCGGCGGCGTGCGGCGTGGCAGCCTGACCGAATGGCTTGCCGTCGGTGCTGCTGCTGGCGATGCAGGCGGGGCGATCTCACTTGCCTGTGCGGTGGCCTGCCGGCTGGCGACCTCGTCGCCTCAAGCCTCGACGATTGTGGTCGTCGATCGCGGGGCAAGATTGTATCCGCCGGCGGTGATGCCCTGGCTCGATGCCCTAGCGGGTGACACAGCACTGACACGTGTCATGAAGCCACGCAGCAGTCCGCAGCTCGTGGTGGCACGCCCCTCGCGCGACGACGATGAAATCTGGGCGATTGATCAGGCACTCCGCTGCCCCGGTGTGGCGGCCGTGCTGGCCTGGCCCGGACGGGTGCACGCCACGGCCATGCGGCGGTGGCAGCTGGCGGCGCGCACAAGCGGAGCGGTGGGGCTGTTTGTGCGGGGGCTTTCGGGAAGGCCAGTCGCCGGATCGCCCGACGCGGTGCGTCGCGAACCAACCTGGGCCGACGTCCGCGTGGCTATTTCGCCGGTGGTTGGAGGAGAGTCGGCCGCAGAACTTTCCTTGCGTCGGCTGCGGCTCTCGCTCGTTGGCGGCCCGTGGTCCGGCGACATGCCCTGCGAAGAGCCGTCGACGGAGGTGCTGCTGGATATGGCGTGCGGTCGCGAGTCTGCCCGCCGCCACCGCACGCCTGTCTGGCATGATGCGACAGAGCGTTTTCAGCCGGAGGGGGTAGCATGTCGCGCATCATGACCATCTGGCTGCCGCGGTGGCCTGTGCAGCGGCGGCTGCTCGAACGGCCAGAGCTCCGCAAAGTGCCCGTGTTTGTCTGTAGGCGAGAGCGCCGCGGCGTGATGACGGTGGTGGCCTGGGCTTGGGCCGCGCCGCCGCGGGCAGCGGAGCCTTCTGCATCGCGGCTCGGCAGAGCCCCCCTGACGCGGATCCCGGCAGGCATGTCACTCGCCGAGGCGATGGCGGTGCTGTCGCTGGCGTACGGATCGCGAGCCTGTCATGTGGCCGAAGTCGATCACGACGATCCCGTGGCCGACAGGATTGCGCTCGAAGAAGTCGCCCGCTATTGCCGGCGGTTTGCACCGCTCGTGGCGATCGAGGATGCAACGATGGGCGGGCGTCGCGGGCCTCATCGCCTCCGCGAGCCTGAGTGCCTGCAATTGGATGTGACGGGCACGGCGGGATTCTTCGGCGGCGAGGGGCCGCTGGTCCGTACGGTCGTCTGGACGTTGGCCTCGCGGGGCATTCATGTTCGGGCCGCGATTGCCGATACTCCCGCCGCCGCCTGGGCCGCCGCCCACCACACCGACAGCCTCCATTCCGCCGCAGCAGCGGTACGGCCACAGCCGCTCGCAAGGCCGCTCGCAAGGCCGCT
>Ga0114965_10023_pt1 | contig 16559 bp, 16 predicted proteins | sample C_140205_EF_Meta_FD_87024 | JGI IMG/M metagenome (GOLD analysis project Ga0114965, IMG submission 87024) | Freshwater microbial communities from Lake Croche, Canada to study carbon cycling - C_140205_EF_MetaG | ecosystem: Environmental > Aquatic > Freshwater > Lake | place: Lake Croche, Canada... | reverse complement strand
TTATCTAAAGTATCTTTATCTAAAGTATCTTTATCTAAAGTATCTTTGCTGTCTAAAGTATCTTTATCTAAAGTATCTTTACTATCTAAAGTATCTTTACTATTAATAGATTTTTCTTCATCAATAACTGATAGAAATATAGATAGTCTTCCTTCATCCATTATTTTATCAAATTTAATATTAGTATTTTTATAAACTATATTAAATCCACCGCCATATTGATTCATATTATATAATTTATAAAAATTACTAAATAGTTTATATTTTTTTTTCAAAAAATCAGTATTATAATATAATTGCGATAATATTGAACTATAATTTATTTTCATTATATTAATATTAGATATTTAATAATAGTATGATTAAATTAAAACTACTCATTAAATATATATGAAAAAATTGATTTATAGGAACTTTATAATAATATTTATTATTATATAAAATGGAAACAACATTAGATGAAATTCAAAAGCTACAAGCTAAATTAGCTTTTTTAACTGAATTAGAACAAAATAAAGAATTAGAAACAAATGATATAGGAGAATATTATGAAAATTTTACATATTCAATTACGGAAGATATTCCTCAAATTATAGAAGATGAAATTATAAGGCTTGATAACTTGATTCCTGTTATAAAAAATTTAGAAAAAAGTATTAAGTTAACAAACAAAGTTACAATAGTAGATAGAAAATTAACACTAGATAAATATTTAACACAAGGACCAAAACCAGGTGGTATGGAAAATATAATGAAAGATATTAAAATGGAACAAAAATATATATTATCATATATGAATAATTTTACAGAGGATATAGTAAAATATCGCACAGAAGAATACAAATACAAGAAAACAGTTCAACAACGTAATAAACTGATTATTCAATCAATTGAATTTGAATTTCTTGAAAAATATGAAATTTACAATAATATAAATAACTATATTATTCCAAATATGAAAGAAATTAAATTACTAAATACAACTAATATTGATATTATTATATTACAAATAATAATCTTTAATAAAACGAAACAAAATGAATTAGATGAAATTCTTAAAAAAGAAATTAGTATTGAAATGATAGAACGTAAACTAAATTTTTTATTAAATGAAAAATTAAAAATAATTAGACCAATTATTTACTAGTTTCATCTAAATTTCTTTCCTATTTTTTAAAATTAATCGTATATATCATTATTTTATTAAGCAGATGCTTTTCATCTTCTTGACTATTGTTTTTATCGTTCCAATATATTCTAATTTTATTTAGTTTTTCTCGTAGCTATTCCAATTCTTCAAGCACTAGTATTATATTTGTAAATAAATTAACAATATATTCAATGGTAATACAGTTAGAATCAACTTGTGTTTTAAACAATAAAGATTTAGGTATTAGGAACGAATCAGAAGATTATTTCAATAATTATTTTTTTATTTGTGTTAATATACTTTACACATGTCTTTTATAATATTATCACAAAATTTTATTTATTTATAATATTATACAAAAATTCAATTGTGTGCTCCCCCCTTAAAGTGTAGATTGTGTATATACACTTTTTATCATTTTTAAAAAACATATAAGAATAAAATGTAATATATATTATATATATAATAATAATGAAACAATTTATATGCAAAATTTGTGATAAACAATATAAAACATCTCAGACCTTATGTAACCACAACAGGCGTTTTCATAAAAGTAATATACGTAAATGTGTAACTACAAATATTGAAACTCCTAAAACTATAACTACAAATATAGAAATTGTAACTACAAATATTGAAAAACATATTCCTGTAACTACACTTATACAAACTAATAATGAAAAAATATTAACAAAATATTTTTGTAAATATTGTAATAGGGGATTTGGATTAAGACAAAATAAATGGTTGCACGAAAATAAATATTGTAAGATAAAAAAAGAAATGACAAATATAACAACGCCAACTATTATAAATAATGAAAATATATAACAACGCCAACTATTATAACTAATGAAAATATAACAACGCCAACTATTATAAATAATATTACTAATAACACGACAAATAATAATAATGGAACAATAAACGTAACAATAAATAATTATATGAATGATAATATAGAATACATAAGTGATGCATTTATCAAACGGATGTTCACTTATCTCGAAAATAAAAATGAACATCATATACCAATACCAAAAATGATAGAAAATATTAAATTTAATCCAAATCATAAGGAGAATAATAATGTTAAGGTAACAAATATGAGATCTAAAGTTGCACTTAAATATAATGATAATAAATGGTCAAATTGCGAATGCGATGCATTCGGTAATTTAATCAGACTTTTGCCTACGGCAGAAGTCTGGTCAACAGTTGATAAAACAGAATTATTTGACGAGCTTTATAAGAGAGCAACTGACCTATTTAATGATTGGTCTAAAATAAAGGATTTCATAACAGATGATATGAAGAAAAATTATAAAAATTTTAATAATGTTTCTCAGTTGATTTTATCAAAAAATATTATTAATGAAATTCATAAGAAAGCCTATATATATACTAAAAATAATGATAATATATTAGATTAATAATACATTTTTTATATTAATTTTTTATATCATTTTAAATCTTCAATGCTTTAAATAAAAAAAAATATAGTATTATAATTATGTCAGACAATTCATTATACTGTAATTGTTGTAATTATCTAGCAAAATTTCAATGTGAATTTAATAAACATCTTAAATCTCAAAAACATGCTAGAAAAGGAATTAAAAAAGATTATAAATGCAATACATGTGATTATAGTGCTACTACTCATTGGAATTTAAAGATGCATACTGTACTTAAACATTATACGATGGAACAAAAAAAAGAATTAAAGTATTATTGTAATTTATGTGATAATGTTAATTTCTCTAATTTATATTATATGAATCATGTAAAAAGTACATTGCATAAAAATAATACAATATTAAATGATATAAAAAATGGACATATAAAAGATGGAAAAATATATAAGCAAACAAAAACAAATAATAAAATAAATATAGAATTAATAACAAACACAGAAAATGTAACCCAACTAGAAATAAATATTACACCTTTGCACATTTAAAACGCCGATATTTAAAATAATGTATATATATATAATGAATAATAGTTGGATAAATCAAGAAATTATTATAAAAAATAAATTAATAGATTTACTACCAAATAAAATTTATAATTTAAAAGATAAAAAACAATTAATCAATTTTATAAATTTACAATTAAATAAAAAATATACATTGAACAATTTTAATAATTTAGAAAAAATTAAAAATATTATAATAAATCTTAATTTAACAGATTTATATGAAATAAACAATGGTGAAAACTTTAATATTATTAAATCAAATACTATACCAAATATATATATTAAAAAAATAAAAAAATATATTTTAGATAAAAAATTAAATATATCTTGTTCTATTTTTCATAATAATAAAAATATTTTAAATTATAATAATGAAATATATGCTATGCATTCAATTGGTAAAGTTTTTACTGGATTTTTAATTATGATATTATTAAATTTAAAAATTATTACAGAAAAAGATATCAATAGTCCAATTCAAATTGACCCAACTCTATTGAATACAATACCTATTAAAGTAAAAAATAGATTAAAAACAACAACTATGTTAGATGCAATGACACATATGTCTGGACTAAAAGATTATCTTACAAAATATTTTGATGCATTAAAAATAAATAATAAAATAAACCCATTAAATCCAGAAGATTTTGTAAAATATATAGATGATGATGTTGATAAACAAGGTATTTTTAATTATTCAAATGCTGGTATATTATTATGTGGATTAAGTGTTCAATATTTATATAATAAAAATAAAAAAACAAATAAAACTTATAATGAAATATTGTATGAATATATAATAAAACCCTCTAAAATAACTACATTTTCTATAATTAAACCAAAAAATGGTATTTATAACAAAATAAATAAATTGTCTAAATTTATTAATGGTTCTCCTGGTGGAGGATATTGGATATCTTGTTATGATTTATCACTATTTGGTAATTTTGTAATTAATATGTGTTATAATAACAAACAAATATTTACTTATCTTAAAAAATATGGAAGTGAATTTTATTTTGATAATTTAATAAGACATTTTGGAGGAATTGATGGTTCAAAATGTTTATTATCTGTTTATTTAAAAAACAAAATATCAATTGTAATTATGGATAATGATGGTAATAGTACCGATTTATTACATTTAGGTTTAAACATATTTAATTAATTTTTAATGTAATAATTTATTATAAACATATTTTTATTATTCCAATTTTTTTATATCATATAATATAATTATTATATAATATAATGCCTACTCATAAAAGCGAAGATTATAAATTATCTGCGGTTGAATATTATTTAACAGAAGACAAAACACAGGAAGAAGTGTGTAAAATATTCAAATGTTCTGCACGAAGTTTGTTAAGATGGGTTGATAAATATAATGAAAATGGTGAAATAAAAAGACATAACCGAAAACCTGTTGCGTATAAAGTTCATAAAGACCAAGTAAAGTTTATATTAGATGAAATAAAGAAAAATAAAACTATTACGATGCAGGATTTACTTAAAAAACTAAAAGAAAAATATCCTACATTAACATTAAGTCGTTTTCATTTGAACCGAATAGTAAATGATAATAATATTACTTTGAAAATTACAAGAATTAGACACGAACCAAATAAGCGTTTTGGTAAGGATATTGATATAAATAAAAAAATTAAAGAGTTTTATAATGAAGTGAAAAAATATAAATAAATATAGCGAATTAAAGGTACCCCCCACACTTATGGGGTACCTTTGAATATGCAACAAACAACCAAGTTTATTAATGAAGCAGGTTTATATCAAATATTATCAATTAAACCACTTGCTCGTATTTTTATGGATAAATATTTTACTGATATAATGCCTAAAATAAGAAAAACTGGCAAATATATTTTAGAAGATAAATTTAAAAATGAATTAAAAGAAATTAATAATAAATTAAGGAAAGAAATATTGTTTATGAAGATGGTAATGCATTTATATATAATAACAAAGATAATTAATAATTATAAAGTTATTTAAGAACTATCATGTTATTCTTTATAATGCAAGGAAATAAAACTGATTTAAAAATATCATTATTTGACATTAAAAAAATGAAAGACAATGCAAATGTACTTATTTTAGGAATGAGAGCTAGTGGTAAATCAACATTAGTTCGAAACATTTTATATCACAAACAAGATTGTAATATAGGAGGAATTTTTAGTAAAACAGAAAAATTATGTAAATTTTACAGTGATTTTTGTCCAGCAGATACAATATATCATGATTTTAATAAATATATAATAATGGATAAAATGAATAAAATGAATAATATTATAAATATTATGGATGATTGTTTATCATTTAAGGGTGATTGGATGAAAAACCAAATAATTAAGGATATGATGGATAAAAAACATAATTTTCTAAATATATTTACTTTTCAATATCCATTATCCTTCAGCAAAGAGTTTAGAGAAAATATTGATTATGTTTTTATAATGAATGAACAGTTCATTTCGAATGTTAAAAGATTACATTCATATGCACCCTTTATTACTGAATTCAATGATTTTAATAAAATATTGCGTCGTATTATGAGTATCGATAATTTTAATGTAATGGTAATCGATAATACAATAAATAAATATAAATATAATATATCACATACAATCGACGATTCAGATGAATTGGTTGGTATTCTAGACGAATCATGTATTCCCCATATTAATGTGGATATTCAGGATAGAATTTTTTGGTATAAGGCTGAAGAAAAATTACCACATTTTGAAATGACACATTATAAAAAATATATATCGATATATAATTATTACGGAAAAGATTTATCAAGTGACTCCGAAAATATAGATGATAACGAAAGCGATGATTCATTTGAAAAAAATGATGATAATTCTAAGAATAATAATTATAATTCTAAGAATAATAATGATAATTCTAAGAATAATAATGATATAGTCAATTCAGATGATTCATCCGATTTATCTAAATTATTTGATGCATCAGTAAAACCACTCGTTGAATCTAATACGACTATTACAATAAATAAAAATAATATTTTAATAAACAAAAATAATATATCAGTAAATATTATATTATAAATTTAGAAAATAATATTAATCAAAACTTAATTTAGGAATAGTGCTAGATGGAACATCGTCTTCTAAATTTAATTTTGGAATTTTTCCAGATGGTATATCATCGTCATCAAATCTTAATTTCGGTCTGAGGGAAACCATTTCATAAAATCTTGATTTAGTTTGTTCAACAGGAATATATTTTTTAGATTGCATCATTGTGTTATATTTTTTTGCTAGTATTAGATTAGTTAATTGTTTTATTTTATTTGTATTTTTTTCAAGCGAATCATCTTTGTAAAATGATAGAAGAGATTCAGGTGATAATACTTTTATTCCTCTAATATTAACATAATTTAACATAGTAAATGACGTTTCTTTACGATTTTGACTTGTATTTGTTAAATCAAAATCTTTTATAGTAGGAAGAACAGATGACATATAATTTTTTTCAATTATATATTTAGGACTAGAAATAGCAGTTGCTTCCTTCCTATTATATACTATATTATCTCCTTGATTCATCACTGTAATATTTTTAATATCAAAATTATCTTCCTTTGTTACACCCTGATAGATAAAATCTAAATCATTAGGTTTTAGATTACGGTTTATATTAGCTGGATCAATGAAAGCATCGTGTAATTCTTTATCCATACCAGCTTCACCTAATAATAGGGCAAGAGCAGCTGAGCCACTTAATATTATTATATTTTTTGGTTCTTCACTCATATCAGTGTATTGCAATAAAGCAGAATATATTATTTTAGCTTCATCTACCACTGTTTCATACCAATCTGGTTTACCTCCACCATGGAGCATACGATTTTTAATAATATTTTTTAACATAGTATATTTAGTAAAATATTTATAGGCTTTTTTTTCATAATATTCATTTACGGAACTCATTATATTTTTTTATACTATATATTAGATATTTTTTTATATAATATACTTTTTAATCTAATATACTTTTTAATCTAATATACTTTTTAATCTAATATACTTTTTAATCTAATATACTTTTTAATCTAATATAATTTATATATGTCATATAGTTTTTATCAAAAAAAATATCTTAAATATAAGAACAAATATCATAATTTGAAAATGAAGGGCGGTGGTATAGTAAAAGCAATTGATTTACAAATAGATAAAATGTATATATTTAAAAATTTAAAATTAAAAACAACAGAATTAAATGGAATTTTTAAGGGACGAAAAGATAAAGATATGAAATTAGTATATACATTTTTAGATAATATGAATAAACCATTTGAAATAATATTAGAGGATGACGAATTATTTGAAGAAATGGATGACAGTGAATATAAATTATTATTACAAAGTAAATATAAAACGAAAGATACTATCTGCTTAGATGAACACTTCAAGCAACATAAGGGTGAATGTTGGAATGATTCAATACAATACACATTAGCATTTACAGATAACATTAAAGAATCTGTTCAGAGGAAATTATTTAATTTAACTCCATACGAAATTATACGATTAGCAGAATTAAATAATAGAGATTATTTGATTCCATTATATATGAAAGATATTAATGGGAAATTAGATGAAAAATATAAAACACATTTACTGGAATATTTGCAAAACTACAAGGATAGACTATTAATTTATGAACAAAGATCACATTTAAACCCTTCCACTAATTTATATATTATGCAAGAAATAAAAAGACAAGATACAATGGAGATTTCAATAGATTCCGCAATAGCTGGATTGCAAATATCTGATATGGTATGTGAAAAAAAAGAAAATCATGGTGGTTCCAATGCAAAGAGATTAAATTTATTAATGTTATTATCATATGTGTTTTTAGAAGATAATGAATCACTAATATATTATTTTAATTTAGATGATATTGAAATAAAAAAAATTGATTGTGTATTTATATCTTATCCAATTAAAAATAGTTCTCATGCAACAGCATTACTAACATGTAATAAAAATAGTATTTATTATGATGATAATATATCAAATACAAATATTAACATGGAATTATATCTAAATAATATTAAAGATAAAAATAATTCTAAAATTATTTATAAGGATAGCATATTAAAAAAATATTTGCCAGGTTATAAAAATAATTTAACAAATAAATATTTTAATATTGATAATATTGAAATAAATAAATCTGAAATTGAAATTGAATCAGATAATATAATTTTTACTTATATTATTAAAGAAAAAATAACGGAGGAAACTTATAATGATAAATATAATAATATTTTATTATTGATAGTATTAGAACTAAAAAAATCAATTGAAATAATTAAAAAAATATTAGATAATGGAGCTAATGTAAATTATACTGGTATTAATAAAATTACGCCTTTAATTACTGCATTACTATATAAAAATTCAATACTAGTAATAGAATTATTACTAGATACCGGAGCTAATGTAAATTATTGTATTAATAAAATAACACTTTTAATATTTATATTGTCATTAACAAATTCAATAGAAATTATACCCGATTGCACGCAATCGAAGATTCGGGTTATACAATTATTACTAGATACGGGGGCTGATGTAAATTATGAGAGTCTTAATAAATATACACCTTTAATGTTTGCATTACAATATAATAATACGATAGAAATAATAGGACTATTACTGGATTACGGAGCTAATGTAAATCATATGAATGTTAATAAAATAACACCTTTAATTGTTGCATTAAAATATAATAAATCAATAGAAATAATAGGACTATTACTAGATACAGGGGCTAATGTAAATCATGAAGATAATAATAAGAGGACTCCGTTAATGTTTGCATTAAAATTTAATAATAGAATAGAAATAATAAGACTATTACTAGATACAGGAGCTAATATACATCATACGAATAGTTTTAATGAAACACCTTTAATGGTAGCATTACAAGTAAATGCGAGTATAGAAATAAGACAATTATTAGAGGAACGTGCAAAGTTAACTCCTAAGAGGAATGCATGGAGCATTCTCAATAAATAGAGGAAATAAAATGTAGATAGATTTTATGTAAACTATATATAAGTATATTATGATCTCCGCTTAAGAGAAGTCTTATAATATACTTTATTTAATCTAATATAATATATATATGTCATATAGTTTTTATCAAAAAAAATATCTTAAATATAAGAACAAATATCATAATTTGAAAATGAAGGGTGGTGGTATAGTAAAAGCAATTGATTTACAAATAGGTAGAATGTATATATTTAAAAATTTAAAACTAAAAACAAGCAAATTAAATGGAATTTTTAAGGGACGAAAAGATAAAGATATAACACAAGTACATACACACGTATATACACACGTATATACATTTTTAGATAATATGAATAATCCATTTGAAATAATATTAGAGGATGATGAATTATTTGAAGAAATGGATGATGATATTGCTGGTGAAGAAATTGTATATAAAAGTACGTTAAAGGAACTATATTCATCAGGTACTAAGGAAATATTAGAAAATAAATATAAAACAAAAAAAACAATTTGCCTAGCAGAACACTTCAAGCAACATGAGGGAGAATGTTGGAATGATACAATACAATACATGTTAGCATTTACAGATAACATAAAAGAGTCTGTTCAGAGAAAATTATTTAATTTAACTCCTGATGAAATTATAAAATTAGCAGAATTAAATAATAGAGATTATTTAATACCATATCATTTAAGAAATGAAAATGCTAAATTAGCTGAAAAATATAAAACATATTTACATGAATATTTGCAAAACTACAAGGATAGACTATTAATTTATGAACAAAAATCACAATTAAACCCTTCGACTAATTTATATAAGATGCAAAAAATAAAAAGACAAGATACTAGAGAAATTTCAATAGATTCAGCAATAGCCGGATTACAAATATCCGATAGAATATGTAAAAAAAAAGGAACACATGGTGGAGATATAGTTGAAGGATTAAATTTATTAATGTTATTATCATATGTATTTTTAGAAGATACTGAATCACTTGTATATTATTTTGATTTAGATGATATTGAAATTGATAAAATTGATTGTGTGATAATATCTTACCAAACTTCAAAATCTTGGCATTCAACAGCATTTTTAACATGTGATAAAAATAGTATATTTTATAACGATAATCAAACAAATACAAATATTAATATGCAAGTATATCTAAATAATATTAAAGATAAAAATAATTCTTCATTTATTTATAAGGATAATAAATTAAACAAAAGTTTACCAGGTTATCAAAATAATATAACAAAAAAATGTTTTGATATTAATAATATTGAAATAGAAGAATCAAATATTCGTTCATCTAATATAAAATTTATTTACATTATTAAAGAAACTATAAATAAGGAAGAATATAATAGTAAGTATAATGATGTTTTTACATTATTTAATGTATATAATGATAAGTATTATAATTATTATAATAAGATAATAACACTAAATACAAAATTTATTACTAATAATGATTTAGTATTAATGTATGCAAGTATAAATTATGAAAAAAATATTAATTTATTAAAAATAATAATAGATAATATAAATTTAGATCATATGGATATTAATAATATGACACCCTTAATGATTGCATTAGAAAAGCGTTACAATAAAAAAATCATACAATTATACTTGAATAAAGGTTCTAAAATAAATCATGTTGATATAAATAATGATACACCCTTAATGATTGCATTAAAAAATAAAAATGATATAAAAATTATACAATTACTATTAGATAATGGAGCAGATGTGAATCATATTGATATAAATAAAGAGACTCCTTTATTTTGGGCATTAGATTATCTTAACGATATAAAAATTATACAATTACTATTAGATAATGGAGCTAATATAAATTATGAGAATGTTAATAAAATAACACCTTTAATGATTGCATTAAAATATAAAAATGATATAAAAATTATACAATTACTATTAGATAATGGAGCAGATGTGAATCATATTGATAAAAATAAAGAGTCTCCGTTATTTTGGGCATTAGATTATCATAACGATATAAACATAATACAATTACTATTACAATATGGTGCTGACCTACATCATGAAAATGAAAACAAGCTGACTGCTTTAATGGTGGCATTAAAAGCAAATAATTCAATAGATATAATAGAATTTTTATTATTATGGGAAAATGATGAATTTGATATAAATTATGAATTTGATATAAATCATGAATCTACTAGTAAAAATACAGCTCTAATGATTGCATTAAAATATAACAATCCTATAGAAATTATACAATTATTATTAGAAAAAGGCTCAGATATAAATCATATGAATATTTATAATGATACACCTTTAATTATTGCTTTACATTATATAAATCCTATAGAAATTATACAATTATTATTAGAAAAAGGAGCTGATATAAATCATATGAATATTGATAATATGACACCTTTAATGGTAGCATTAGAAAAAGAAAATTCAAAAGAAATTATAAAATTACTAGAAAATTATCAATTAAAAATTTAAGAGGATTCAAATAATATTTCAAAAAAATTGAAAAATATTATAATTAAAAATAATAATAATAATATTTTAAAAAATGCAAGATAATAGTATGGCTACAGGTATTCATCATAGATACGATCAATCGAATATAACTGATGATTTTTATGATAATAGAATTTTTAGTATGCTACATAGCAGATTAACAGTTGAAGAGATTGACTATATTTTCGACGGACTAAATCAAGAAGATTTTAAATCATCCGAGATGATGCAAAATAAATTATATGAAAAATTATTTGTAAAATGGAGAACAATTGTATGTAGTCTTCCAGCTAATTACATACATGAGTATGGTTCCATGACAGCTAATAGGGATAGACATGATTGGTTTGAAAAATATCTTGATTTGCCATCCCATGATATAACAGAAATGCCAGATAGTCTATTGTAAAAAATTTTATTTATATATTTATTTTTACGAAGTAAAAAATACTTTATTTTGTTTGATGTAAGGGATTCTATAGAATCCCTTTCTATTGAATAATGTTAAATTCCTCAATTTGCTTTCGCAAATTTAGGAATTTATTTTTGTATTTCAAGTATTTCGAATAATATTTATCTTCCAGTTTTCCATTATCCCATTCACATTTTAAAATATCTTTTGAGCCTATTTTAACAGTATGCATATTTTGAATTTTATCCCCATCTTTATATCCCATGCATGCATTCATAATTTTATGTTCTTTACCAAATTTATTAAATTTTTCAATAAAATCATCTGTTGGACATTCTTTACTACTATAATATTTTACAATATCATCCCCAGTATATAATCTTCTGTCAAATTGTGTTCCATATTTAATTTTTGTATTTTTTGATATTTTTATATTATCTGCATTGTCAGGATCAATCGCTTGAAATAATCTTAATGTTAAATTAATAATTAGAATATAATAAAAATTATCTGTTTCAATAGTATTATCATGCTTATTATTTTGATTAATTTTTGAATTACTTGGAGTCATTTTTGAAGAATTATTATTAATATAATAAATAAAACCAGTATCTGTTTTTACAATTGCAATTTCACCAGAAACAATAATTTTATCGCTATAAGAAATTATAGCATGATTTGCTCCTATCTCTGTTAAATTTTCAATTCTACCATATCTTACTGAAATAAATTCAGTATATTTATCTATTACGAATGAATATGTAAATGAAGTCATATCATTAACATTAATAGGTTTAGGTAGTAATTCAGATGGTTTTTTATCTACATAATTTATTGGATAAACATCTGTAAAAAATTTAGTATAGCCTGGATTACCCCAATAAATTTGTTTATTATTACATGTCCCATTAGTAATATCACCATATGAATTATAAAAATCAATTTCTTTTGTGATATCCATATAATTAAATATTGGATTCATTCCATATAATGAAGAATCATAACCATCAATATCAATATTATTATTTATATCAATAATCGGTTGAATATCTTCTAGTTTAAATGATTCTAGTACTGTTTTTAATGAATTAAATATAGAACCTCCTTTTTGTTTCATTTCAATACTACTAATTACTTGATTAATTGTATCTAATGGTGCCAAAATTGTCTGATATTCTAATAATTTAGTTTTTAATTCCATGCTACTAAAATTAGTTACTGTTAAACATGAATTTATTAAATTTTTAATATCTTTTGTTTCATCAAATATATTTTGAATATTTTTAACATAATTATTAATATCTTCATTAAAATTATCTGCAATATTTCCTAATATTTCATTATCACCTATCATTCCATAATCTAATGCATCCTCATATGACACAATTGCTGCTATATTTGAACTATTATAAAGTTTTTTTCTTAAATTTTCTTTCATAGCATTTTTAATATTATTATCTACCATTTGTTTGAATTCTTTTAACATGTCGCCAACAATGTTATTTGTTGGTTCAAAATTTCTTCTATATTCAGTTATAGCAACCATATCTTTCGTTTCTAAAAAATCATATTTACTTATACTACTATTACCAAAATCAAATATATTAACTTTTACATTTGAGGTAATTGTTTTTTGACTCATATCATTAAAAATATAAGTTAGTGTAACTGGTTCATCATAAATAGTTAATGAAATATTTCTATCATTAAGATCATTGTGTAAAAATAAAAGTTTTTCTTGAGCTATTTTTAGTGAATAACAAATTTGTAATAAAATATTTTTTAAATTTGATAAAATTAGTTGTGAATTGTCGGCTTTGTTAATAGAACTTTGTAACAAATGTTCGAATGTTTCACCTTTATATGGTTTATATATCATATAATTTTTTTGATAGCACTCTCTTGTTCCTACACAGCTACATAAAACAACTGAATTTAGATAAGCAATATCATTTATAAAACCTTTATTAGTGTTGCAAGTTACTAAACCAAATGCTTCAATAAAATTTGGAGTAAAATCTTTTAAATATCCAATAAGATAATAATTTAAAAATTCTTTTAATAATTCAGTTGGTGATGCACCATCTCTTTTTATTTTCATTGCCAAATCAGGTGATATTAAATCACCAAAATGAATGTTAATTTTATATATTGTTCCTTCAGCTCCAGAACCATACACGTGGGTTAATTTTAACCATTTTTCAATACCTCTTACACGATAATTTAATTTTTTCGAATCATTATAATCAATATTATTAATAAATAAAATATTTTTAATTAATATTCCCATTTGTTCAATAATATTATTTGATGCATTTGCCATATCAATACCTTGTAATAATTTCATTCTAGCAGTAATATCCTCATCAATTTTTATTATTATATTTTTACTATCATTTTCTAAATTTTTGGTAGAAGAAATTTTATTTAATTTTCTTTCAAGACTTATTATATATTCATTTAATAAATTTATATATTTTTCAATTTTAATCATATTATGTGGCATATTCTTACACTCGTATATTAAAGATTTAAAATTATCATTAATACGTTTCAAACTTTCTTTATTAATTTTAATATCTTTTATATCATCTAAATATTTATTTACTAACACGCATGTATTTTTTTTATCTAATAATATTTCTTCAGATAATTTTTTTGATTTATTAATATGAAAAATAAGTGTTTTAATATAATATTTTTTAGCTTCTATATCTGTTAACGGCTTTAAAAATATATAATGTTTTTTTATAAAATCAATTTGTTTATTATCTAATTCTAAGGGTATTATATCTGTAACACTTCGCATTATATTATATTATATTATAATAAAAATTGAAAAAATAATTATATATATATATATATAAATAGTAATAATTAATGAACCATATTATTGATAATATTTACCTAGGTTGTTTTGAATCAGCTGAAAATAAAAATATACTTGTATTGAATAATATCAAGTATATTTTTAATGTTGCAGTAGAGTGTAATAATTCAAATAATATAAATATTTTCATCCACAAGTATAATATTTATGATGATAAGGATATAACAATTGATATTCTTAATAATATTTACAATAAAATTTCATGCATTGATTCTCTTGATGGAAATATTCTAATCCATTGTGCACATGGGCGTTCACGCAGTGTTTGTATTATTTTGTATTATTTAATGATGAAACATAATTTTAATCTATCAAATGCAATTGATTTTGTGAAGAAAGCTCGAAATTGCATTACACCATCGCTTAATTATATCAAGTTATTATCAACGCTTGATAATAATTTTGATATTGATTCCTATTGTATAGCCTATATCAAGGATATATTAAAGACTGATTTATGTGATAATAAGATTAAAAATATTATATACAGTAATAAATATGATCTTAATAATATAATTAATAACATGATAATGCATTCTGATAAATAAAAAATTTTAATTTACACCCTTGAAGATTTAAAATGCCGATTTTTTAATATATAAATAATTATATATTAAATGTCAAAACACAAAAGTGAAGATTATAAAATTATTGCGGTTAAATATTATAATAAAATATAACGAAAAAGGATTGCAAAATGAACCCTTTATTCACCTATATAAATAATGATAATATACCATTAGATGGGATTTTACAGTATGAATGTGCATTCTAGGTTGTAGTGTATGTAGGTGGTTTTATATAATTTTGTTCTTTTATTTCTTGTATGATGCCTTTCATTCTTGTGCTAATAAAACATAAAAAAACTGAGTTAATTATAGTTCCAAATAATATAAAATTATTTATATAATTATAAGAATAATTATTACTATTATCATAATCCGAGTAATCTGAATAATTCATTATATTATATAAGAAAATTATATTTATATAAATAATTATTATATTAATATTATATAATATGAAATTATTTAATTTATTTAATGAGAGGAAAGAACAATTATTAAAGCAAGAACTTATAGATAATAAATTGAAAGAATTAACATGTGATTGTCCATCTATAGTAAGTGATTATCTTTTATTACAAAGATATATCACACGTAATCAACAATATAAAGTAATAAATACTAATATTTTATCTATTTACGACGAGATGAATAATCAATTGAAAGTAAATCAAATGATTACCGATAGATTTTTAAACACAAATATTAATTGCAGTGAATTAAAAAAAATTATTTTAGAAGGTTATAATATAATCTAAAGTATATATAATGGCAAATAATAACGAGGATATAAATGCCAATGGATGTTTTCCCTGAATCTTTGGTGCATAGTAAAGTATTTCCCGAATCTTTGGTGGTAACCAAAGTATTTCCCGAATCTTTGGTGGTAACCAAAGTATTTCCCGAATCTTTGGTGGTAACCAAAGTATTTCCCGAAT
>Ga0114965_10022_pt1 | contig 17151 bp, 12 predicted proteins | sample C_140205_EF_Meta_FD_87024 | JGI IMG/M metagenome (GOLD analysis project Ga0114965, IMG submission 87024) | Freshwater microbial communities from Lake Croche, Canada to study carbon cycling - C_140205_EF_MetaG | ecosystem: Environmental > Aquatic > Freshwater > Lake | place: Lake Croche, Canada... | reverse complement strand
TGGTAGGCGATATTGGATTCGAACCAACGACCTCTTCCATGTCAAGGAAGCGCTCTAACCAACTGAGCTAATCGCCTGTCAATGCAGGGCAATGCGTTTTTGCCTGCAAGCCAAGCATTATAGCGCTTCTTTATTCACAACCCACAGCATTCTGAGCCAAATTGACCACAATGCAACACGAAGGGGCATGTCGACCCCCCTCAAAAAACTAGAATCAGCTGCCCCAGACTTATCTGCGACGAACAGCCCTCACGCCTTTGACCTCTTTCACGATGCTGAGGACTTTGTCGACCTTGGATGAGTCTTGCACCTCTACCGTGAAGGTCATCCAGGCCACTCCTTTGATCGTTTGGGTTTGAACACCGACCACATTCATTCGCTCTTTGGCAAACACCTCAGAGATATCTCGCAAAAGCCCCTGGCGGTCATACGCCTCGAGTGCCACATCAACAGGATAAAACGCCAGCGACTGCGTATTTCCCCACTGGACTTGAATAACGCGATCGGCATCTTTGATGACCAACTGTTTGAAATTGGGACAGTTTTGTCGGTGAATGCTCACCCCTTTGCCCCGCGTCACAAATCCTTGGATAGCGTCCGGAGGCGCGGGCTTACAGCACCTGGCCAATTGGGTGAGCAAGGAATCCATGCCGACCACCAAGAGTGCGCCCTTGCTGGTGTTGTCTTCGGCGCGAGAACGTTTTTTGAGTTTGCTGAGCTCATCGACTGGGGGCGCCACCACCTCTGGGCGAATGATTTGCTCAATATTCTTCAAAGAAAACTCGTCTTTGCCCACCCCTTCAAAGAGCTGCTCCGAGGACTTGAACCCCAGTTGTGAGGCCAAACTCTCCAAATTCATGGAGGTTTTTCCTTCGCGCTGCAAGAGTTTTTCGACCGCTTCACGCCCACGTTGAATGGTCTCCTCCATGACCTGGGCATTGAACCAAGCCCTCACCTTGGCTTTGGCCCTTGCGGACGCCAAAAAACCCAACTCTGGATTGAGCCAATCCCTGGAGGGCCCGCCCTCCTTGAGCGTCACCACCTCAACCGTTTGACCGTTTTTCAATGGGGTGTTGAGGGGCACCATCACGCCATCCAAGCGAGCTCCCCGACAACGGTGTCCCAAATTGGTGTGTATCGTGTAGGCGAAATCCACTGCGGTGGAGCCTTGCGGCAACTCGACAATTTCAGCTGCCGGAGACAACACATAAATGCGGTCATCAAGCTCTGCACCCAGCGCTCGATCCCCCCCAGCGCTCACTTGAGCACCATGGCCATCGGGGTCAACCAACTCGCGCTCCCAGGCCAAGAGTTGTCTGAGCACCGCGATTTTGGCGTCGTAGGAAGACGTCGCACTGACCCCCTGATAGCCCTTGACGCCCGCCTCCTTGTAAGCCCAGTGCGCAGCCACACCAAACTCGGCATGCTCGTGCATGGCTTGGGTTCGAATCTGAATCTCAATGGGCCTGCCAGCATCGTCTCTCACCACACTGTGCAGCGATTGGTAGCCATTTTGTTTGGGTCGAGCAATGTAGTCATCAAACTCTTGGGGGATTGCCTCAAAGTGTTGATTGACCCAGTCTAGCGACGCATAACAGTCCTGCACACTTGGCACCACGATTCTGAGCGCTCGCACATCCAAGATGCGATCAAACCCGACGGATTTGCCGCGCATTTTCTTAACAATACTGAAGATGTGCTTGGGACGCCCTTGCACCTCGGCTTTGATGCCCAGCGTTTTGAGTTCTGACTGTATTTTTGTTTGTAAGCCTCGGATATAGTCTTCACGCTCAACGCGTTTTTCATCCAACCAGTTGGCCACATCCTTGTACGTTTTGGGCTCCAAAAAACGAAACGCCAAGTCTTCAAGCTCCCATTTGATTTGCCAAATTCCCAAACGGTTGGCCAAGGGGGCAAACACACTCAAAGTTTCTTGGGCCAAAACGGGGTTGCACGTTTTGGTGGTGGCCGCGCAAAACCTGAGCGTTTGCAGCCTCGACGACAACCTGAGCAAAATCACCCTCAAGTCCTTGGAAAATGCCATCAGCATTCGGCGCACAGCCTCGGTTTGATGGGGTAAATGTGCAGTCACATGGGCATCACCGCCTGCACTCGCAGCACTCACATTGGCCAAAAGTGTCGCTTGCGCGCGTGAATTTTTTTGCAATTGCACCAGCTTGGTGGTCTCCATCGCCAAGACGGCATACGGAGCCCCAAAGGCTTTGGTGATCACCTCTTGGGGTTTGTTCAAATGCTCGCAGGCATAGACCAAATAGGACGCCGCTTGCAAAGACACGGCCCCTCCCAACAAAGCCACCAATTGGGCCACCGCATGCGCATGGTCCCAGGTGTTTTCTCCACTGGAGAGCATCTCGCCCGAAATCAACGGTCTGGCAAAGGCTTGAGCGCGCTCGAGCACATCACTGTCACTCTCAGTGATGGCCTCGCCCACGGTGTGTGCTGTCGTTGATGAAGGGGGGTCTAATTTGCTCATCTGTTGGAGAGTCTAGCTCACCTTGGCTCACAAATCAGCAAAGCCTGGAGGCAATCGAAAAATGACCCGCGCGCACCAAAAAGGTTCGTCTGCATGATCCGTGGGCCCATCAAGGCACGCACAGTGAAGTCAAAGTCAACATAATTTTTGAGTTCTAGACCTGAGAAAACCCAGAGCATAATAATTTCACTTAAGATTGGTTTGAAGATCATTTTTCAAATCACCACCTGAGGAGTTCTGAATGAAAACCAATTTATCTGGAAGAAACGCGTTGATCACAGGCTCGACCAGTGGCATCGGCTTGGGGCTGGCCATTTCTCTGGCCGAACAAGGGGCCAACATTGTGCTCAATGGTTTTGGGGACCATTTGCCAGCCCAGCATCAAATTGAAGCCTTGGGGGTGAAGGTGGCCTACCACGCGGCGGACATGACCCAACCCGATCAGATCAAAGACATGGTTCATTTTGCTCAAAAGACCATGGGCAGCTTGGACATTTTGGTCAACAACGCAGGCATCCAACACGTGGCCAATATTGAGGACTTCCCCGCCCAAAAATGGGACGCCATCATTGCCATCAACCTCTCAAGCTCTTACCACACCATTCACCATGCCATGCCGGCCATGAAGGCCGCCAACTGGGGACGCATCATCAACATCTCCTCCGTGCATGGATTGGTGGCCTCGCCTCAAAAAGTGGCCTACGTGAGCGCCAAGCACGGCCTCATTGGGCTGACCAAAGTGGTGGCCCTGGAGACCGCGCAAACAGGGATCACTTGCAACGCCATTTGCCCAGGCTGGGTCTTGACTCCTCTGGTTCAAGCCCAAGTCGATGCCAAGGCCAAGGAGCTCGGGGTCAGCGTTGAAAAAGCCACCGAGCTCTTGCTCGGTGAAAAAATGCCCTCCATGCAATTCACCACCCCAGCAGAGCTGGGGGACTTGGCGGTCTTTTTGTGCTCCGACACCGGCCACAACATCCGAGGTGTGGCATGGAACATGGATGGAGGCTGGGCGGCGCAGTGAGCCCAACAAACGCGATTCGACATCAATGGGTTCCTGGCCTGCAAACGGCTTGATGCTGGCGCAGACCTCGCGTGATTCAGTCCTTGTAGAGCAAGACCACGGCCCTGGCCTCCATGCTTTGCTCCAGACCCACGGGGCCCATTTTTTCAGCGGTCTTGGCTTTGACGTTCACTTGAGCGATGTCCAAGCCCAAACAAGTGGCGATGTTGTCGCGCATGCCCAAGATGTGAGGCGCCAGCTTGGGCCTTTGTGCGTGAATGGTGCTGTCGATGTTGACGATCGAAAAACCCTCGCGTTTCAAGAGTTCACCCACAAGTTTCAACAAGACTTGGGAGTCTGCTCCCAAGTAGGCCGCGTCGGTGTCTGGGAAATGCTGTCCGATGTCGCCCAAGGCACTGGCCCCCAACAGCGCATCGGTGATGGCGTGCAGCAGCACATCCGCATCCGAATGCCCCAATAGCCCAACCGGGTGAGGCACGTGAACCCCTCCCAACACCAACGCCCGATCGGGCACCAGGGCATGGACATCAAAGCCCTCACCGACTCTCAACTGCATGGGGTTGAACATGTTTTGATCTCTCTTGAACTAAAAAAACAAAGACTCGACGCTCACTGACACATCGCCTTCCAACTCAGGACTCCAACAGCGTCAACAGCGCTTGGGCCAGGGCAAAATCCTCGGCATAGGTGACTTTGATGTTGAGTGCACTGGCTTTGACCAAGAGCGGACTCAGGCCCACGGCCTCCATGGCCGAGGCCTCATCGGTCACCCGGGGCTCTGAGCCCTCCCCATGGGGCTGCGCGAGATCGAGCGCCAATTGTGCCGTGGCGCTCTCCAGCGCTTTTTGAAGCGGGCCCACCCGAAACATTTGCGGGGTTTGGGCCAACCACTTGTGGGTTCTTGAGTGCGTGCTCAAGATACGAGCGCTCTCGTGAGGCTTGCAAGCATGGGCCTCTTTGAGGGTATCGCTGAGCGGCCACGCCAAAATCCCACCCACGGGGTCATCCCCCACTTCACGAATCAATTGTTCGACCCATTGGGCTTGGATGAGACAGCGCGCGGCGTCATGCACCAGCACCCAGTCGCTCTCTCTCGCCCCCATCAGCGCCAAAGACCTCACGCCCGCCAGGACCGATTCCATGCGGGTGGCCCCACCTTGGGGAAGAACGTTAAAATGATCGAACCAATGCGAACAGCCGTGAGCCTGCATCACCTGCATTGCCATTGGGTCTTGGGGCGAGACCACAAGCACCGCACTGTTGAGTTGTGGCACGCGCGCGAGACCCTGCAAGGACCTCACGACCAAGGGCAAGCCCTCCACGTGTTGGTACTGCTTGGCGATCTCGCCACCTGCTCTGAGGCCCGATCCAGCACAAGGCATCACCAAAAAGTACTGACTCTCATTGACCATACGCCTCCCTTTTGAACCTCATTCTAAAATCACTTGTGTTGTGTCCACGTCCATTGATCAGCATTGGGGCACACCTTGCTCGCCCCAGAGGATTGTTCTAGACTCTATTTGACCTTGCCGAATTGAAAGCTTTCATGCATTTGCCCTCCCTCCTTGCCGGTAAACGTTTCAGTCTACCCAAGCCCCTAGGCTCCTCAGACGCCTTGCTGATTGCTCACTTGGCCAACCGCGAAAAAAGCGCTGGCCAACGCCTGGCCGTGATCACCGAACAAGCCCAAGACGCTCAGCGACTGCTCGAAGAAATTCAATTTTTCTCGCCCTCACTGCATTGTGTGCTGTTTCCGGACTGGGAAACTTTGCCCTACGACTCATTTTCACCTCACCAAGACCTCATCAGCGAGCGACTCGCCACCTTGTGGCAAATCTCTCAAGGCGAGGCCGACCTCATTTTGATGCCCGCCACCACGGCGCTCTACAGACTGGCACCTCCCTCGTTCTTGGCAGGATACACCTTTCACTTTCAAACCGGGCAAAAGCTCGATGAGGCCCAACTCAAGCACCAATTGACCCTGGCGGGCTACGAGCACGTGAGCCAAGTGGTGAGCCCCGGGGAGTATGCCGTTCGAGGTGGCTTGATTGACCTCTTTCCCATGGGCTCGGTGGTGCCCTACCGGGTGGACCTCTTTGACCAGCAAATTGACTCCATTCGAACCTTTGATCCCGACAGCCAACGCAGTTTATACCCAGTGCCTGAAGTGAGGCTCTTGCCAGGGCGTGAGTTTCCCATGGACGAGGGCTCGCGCACCAAATTCAGAAGTCGCTGGAGAGAACTCCTCGAAGGCGACCCCACCCGAAGTCGCCTCTACAAGGACATGGGCCTGGGGCTTGCCACGGCGGGGATTGAGTACTATTTGCCGCTCTTTTTTGATGAAACATCGACGGTGTTTGACTACCTGGGCACCCAAGCCGTCATGGTCTTGCACGGCGAATTGGAACGCGCATTTGAGCACTTCTGGCACGACACCAACGAGCGCTACAAATTGGCCTCAGGCGACCCAGACCGCCCGGTGCTTGCACCGCACTCGCTTTTTTTGAGCAGCGAAGAGTTTTACCTCAAAGCCAAGCCCTACGCTCAACTGGCCTTGCGCCCCCCAGTCGAGCACAGCACCGACGGGTCCACTGAAGACTTGGGCCAAGCGCCCAGCAACGAGGCACTGGGGACCGCGGGATCGACTCCAGCACTCGGGCAAGCCTCTTGGAGCCAAGCGCTGCCAGACCTTCGCGTGCAGCGCGGCCACGAAGACCCGCTGAGCCTCTTGAAGCGCCATGCCCAGCGCTCACCCCATCGCCTCCTTCTCTTGGCCGAGAGCGAAGGACGGCGTCAAAGCTTGCTGGATTTTTTACGCGCCTCTCACGTCGACCCCACACTGGTGGATTCCTTGGAGGACTTTCACTCCAGTCCCTCACGCTTGGGACTGGCCACAGCCTCCTTGGCCAATGGATTCGTTTGGAGTGAGGCGGGCATTGACTTCATCACCGAGACCGAACTCTTTTTAACCAACAGTTTTGCCAGGCGTCGAAAAAAACAAGAACAAGTCAGTGACCTCGATGCCCTCATCAAGGATTTGTCGGAGCTGCAAATTGGAGACCCAGTCGTGCACAACGCGCACGGCATTGGACGCTACCAGGGACTGGTCAATTTGGACTTGGGCCTTGGGGTGAATGAGCAAGGAGAGCCCATCACCCAAGAATTCTTGCACTTGGTCTATGCGGACCAAGCGGTGCTCTACGTGCCAGTGAGCCAACTGCACTTGGTGTCTCGCTACACTGGGGTGAGTGCCGATGAGGCACCTCTGCACAAATTGGGCTCGGCCCAATGGGACAAAGCCAAGCGCAAAGCCGCCGAACAAATCAGGGACTCGGCCGCAGAGCTATTGAATCTCTACGCCAGGCGTGCAGCCAAGGAGGGGTTTGCCTTTCGCTTCTCAGCCGATGACTACGAGACCTTTGCCAATGCATTTGGTTTTGAGGAAACGGGGGATCAAAAGGCAGCCATCCACGCGGTGATCCAAGACATGATCAGCCCGCGCCCCATGGACCGTCTCATTTGCGGTGACGTCGGGTTTGGTAAAACAGAAGTCGCCATTCGGGCCTCTTTTGTCGCAGTGACTGGGGGCAAGCAAGTCGCCATTCTCGCCCCCACCACGCTCTTGGCCGAGCAGCACTTTCAAACCTTGGTGGACCGATTCTCCAAGTGGCCAGTCAAAATCGCAGAGCTCTCGCGCTTTCGCAGCACCAAGGAAGTGAACCAAGCCATCGCTGGCTTGGCCGATGGGAGTGTGGACATCGTGGTGGGCACCCACAAACTCTTGAGCCCGAGCATCAAGTTCAAACAATTGGGGCTGTTGGTGATCGATGAGGAGCACCGCTTTGGCGTGCGTCACAAAGAAGCGATGAAGGCCATGAGAAGCGAGGTTGACGTCTTGACGCTCACGGCCACCCCCATCCCCAGGACACTGGGCATGGCGCTGGAAGGCTTGCGAGACTTGAGTGTGATCGCAACTGCCCCTCAGCGCCGACTCGCCATCAAAACCTTTTTGCGCACCGAGGGCTCTGGCGTCATCAGAGAGGCCGTCCTCAGAGAGATCAAACGCGGTGGGCAGTGCTACTTCTTGCACAACGAAGTGAGCACCATTGAAAACCGCCGAGCGCAACTGCAAGAACTCTTGCCTGAGGCCACCATCATGGTGGCGCACGGTCAAATGCCCGAGCGTGAGCTCGAGCGCGTGATGCGCGACTTCGTCGCCCAACGCTTCAATGTGCTCTTGTGCTCGACCATCATTGAGACGGGCATCGATGTGCCCAGCGCCAACACGATACTGCTCTCGCGTGCCGACAAATTCGGCCTTGCACAACTTCACCAATTGAGAGGTCGAGTGGGGCGAAGCCATCACCAAGCCTATGCTTACTTATTGGTGCCCGACATCGAGGGCTTGACCAAGCAAGCGGGCATGCGGCTCGAAGCAATTCAACAAATGGAAGAGTTGGGCTCGGGTTTTTACTTGGCCATGCACGACTTGGAGATCCGAGGGTCTGGCGAAGTGTTGGGAGAGAACCAAAGCGGCAATATGCTGGAGATTGGTTTTCAGCTCTACAACGAAATGCTCAGCGAGGCCGTGCGCTCATTGAAAGAAGGCAAAGAGCCCGATTTATTGAGCCCCTTGCAAGTCACAACGGAGATCAATCTTCACTCACCCGCTTTGTTGCCAAGCGACTACTGCGGAGACGTTCACTTGCGGCTGTCCTTTTATAAAAAGCTCGCGACCGCCAAAAACGACGCACAAATCGATGCCTTGCAAGAAGAAATTGTCGACCGCTTTGGCAAACCCCCTGAGCAAGCACAGACCTTGATCGATGTCCACCGCTTGCGCGTGCTGGCCAAGTCCTATGGCGTGGCCAAGGTCGACTCGGGCGCCGAAGTCACCCACATCACCTTCATGCCCCATGCGCCCGTGGAGTTGGCCAAGATCATTGAGCTGGTGCAAAAAAACAAAACCATCAAACTCGCTGGCAATGACAAATTGCGCATTGAGCGCGACTGTGAAAAACCCAAACAGCGCAGCCAATTGGTGCGCGAGATTTTACAAAAACTCGGCCAGCCCGTCACCCCCAAAGCGCTTGCTTGATCGATCCTTTTGACATCACGACCACCATGCTTGTTCCACCCACACTCCTCGCACCTGGCATCCAACGCCCACTGAACTGGTCGGATTTCAAAGTCATTGCCTTTGACATGGACTCCACCCTCATCAACATCGAGTGCATTGACGAATTGGCCAAAGAAGCTGGCGTGGGAGACCAAGTCGTTCGCATCACCGAAGCCACCATGCGAGGCGAGATCAAAGACTTCAAGGAGAGTTTGCGCGCACGCGTCCTCCTCCTCAAAGGATTGCCCGTCGAGAGTCTTGAGCGCGTGTACAAGAGCAAATTGCAATTCAATCCCGGTGTAGAGACTTGGATGAGGGCTTGCCAAGCGCATGGCCTCAAAACCATTTTGGTGAGCGGGGGATTCACGTATTTTGCCGACCGGGTGTGTGAGCGCTTGCGCATGGACTACGCCCGCAGCAATGCCCTGGCGATGCAGGCTGGCGTGCTCACGGGTGAGCTCATTGCCCAACAGTGGGGTGACATTTGCGATGGAGAAGAAAAGAAAAAAATGCTCCAGCACACCTGCTCACAACTGGGTGTTTCATTGTCCCAAGCCATTGCTGTGGGAGACGGCTCCAATGATTTGCCCATGATGAAGGCCTGCCAAGACGCGGGGGGCTTGAGTGTGGCCTTTCACGCCAAGCCCGCCGTGAAGGCCCAAGCCATGGTGAGCGTTGAAGCGGGGGGCATGGACGAGTTACTCCACCTCTTTGGATGAAGCGCGCGTCAACGCAAGGCTTTGTAAATGGTTTGAGCCAGGGCCTCTGAGATGCCCTCCACCCCCATGAGGTCTTGCACCGACGCTTGCGCCACACCCTTCACCCCCCCAAAGCGCTGGAGCAAGCGCGCGCGTTTTTTGGGACCCACGCCGTCAATGTCCTCAATGCTGGACGCGCCCACTCGGGTGCGTGCTCGCTTGGCGCGCATGCCCGTGATGGCAAAGCGGTGGGCCTCATCGCGAATTTGTGCAACCAGCATCAAGGCGGCCGAGTCGGCACCGAGGTAGATTTTTTCCCGACCATCGGCAAAGACCAACTCTTCCAAGCCGACCCGTCGACCTTCGCCTTTTTCCACGCCCACCAAGCGCGTGAGATCCAAGCCCAAACTCTCAAACACGTCCTTGGCAATGCCCACCTGCCCCTTGCCGCCATCGATGAGCACCAAGTCGGGCATCTTGGTCTCGCCCGCATGGACCCCTTCGGCCACTTTGCTGTAGCGCCTGGTGAGGACTTGGCGCATCGCCGCATAGTCGTCCCCACCCGTGATGCCCTCAATGTTGTAGCGCCGGTACTCAGCACCTTGCATTTTGTGATGATGAAACACCACGCAAGATGCCTGCGTGGCTTCGCCAGACGTGTGCGAGATATCAAAGCATTCAATGCGAAAGCTCTCCAAGTCCTCGACCAAGACATCGAGTGCGTCCACCAAGGCTCGGGTGCGGGCTTTTTGCGAGCCCTCCTCCGCCAACAGTCTTGCGAGTTGAATTTGTGCGTTTTGCTGCGCCATCTCCAGCCACACTTTGCGCTGCTCACGGGGTTGCCAGACGCATTGAATTTTTTGTCCCGCTTGAGTCCCCAACAAATCGATCAATTCCTTTTGCACTGGATGGCTCGTGACCAATGTGCTTGGCAGGGCCAACTCCACATAGTGTTGCGACAAAAAAGCCTCCAACACTTCCACGGCGTCGGCATCCTCCACGTGAGCGGGGAAATAGGGTCGGTCCCCCAAATGACGCCCGCCTCGAACCATGGCCAAATTCACGCAGGCGCGCCCCCCTTTGATTTCAACGGCCAAGATGTCCGCATCTTGGTCGCCAACACTCTCAACACCTTGTTGGTGCAGCACTTTGGAGAGCGCGCTGATTTGGTTTCTGATTTCAGCGGCTTGCTCAAACTCAAGCACCTGGGCGTGCTCGTTCATGCGTTGCTCGAGTTGTGCCATCACTTCTTTGGTTTCCCCTCGCATGAGGCGTTGAGCGTGCTCCACATCGTTCATGTAGTCTTGCACCGCAATCGCCCCCACACACGGGGCCGAGCAGCGTTTGATTTGATACAGCAAACAAGGGCGGGAGCGGTGAGCAAAAACACTGTCCTCACACGTGCGCAATTTGAAGACCTTTTGCATGAGCCAAATGGCTTCGCGCACGGCCCACACACTCGGATAGGGCCCGAAGTAATCGTGTTGCTTGTCAACAGCGCCTCGGTAGTAGACCACCCGCGGGATGTCTTGAGCCCGGGGGTTGGTGTGGGTGCGGGCATGAGGAAGGCCAGAAACCTTTGATGCGCTGGGCACACCCCGCGCAGAGGCAACATCGAGCGCCGGACTTGAACTCACTGACAGGGGGTGCAAGTGGGCAGTGACCTCCTGGGGTGAAGCGGCCACTGCGGAAATGGAGGAGGATGTGGAGGAGGATGCGGTGGTGGTCGCCTTGGGTCGAGTGATCTTCAAGTAGGGGTAGCTCTTGTCGTCCCTGAACAAGATGTTGTACTTGGGCTTCAGACTCTTGATGAGGTTGTTCTCCAAGATCAGGGCTTCAGCCTCAGAGCGCACCACGGTGGTTTCCATGCGGTGAATTTTGCTCACCATGTGGCCGATGCGTGTCCCACCATGATCGCGTTGGAAATAACTGGTGACGCGCTTTTTAAGGCTATTGGCTTTGCCAACATAGAGAATTTGATCTTGCGCATCAAAGTAGCGATAAACACCGGGCAAGGTTGGCAAGGCGCTCACTTGTTCGAGCAAATTGTCAGCAAATCCAGTGACTGGGCTTGGTGCTGGCCCAGGGGCTTGGGGCTCTGAATCACGGCTGGCAAGGGCCAATTCACGCCCACCCTGATGGAGAGGGGTGTCTGAACCCAAGGGCACGGTGGCGCCAACACCAATGTCAGCGATCGAGGTTTTGGTTCGCTTTTTGCGGGTCTTGGGCTTGATGAGCTCAATGGCGACATTGGCATCGTTGGCGACATTGGCATCGTTTGCGACATTGGCTTGAACGGGCGCCATCAGCTCTTTGGGTTGATCCTTGGAGTTTGGCGTGTGATCTGCATCAAGTTGTGCAGGGACCAATGGGTCTTGCATGGTGAAATGCTCTTAAACCTGGGCGATGGGCGAATTGATTTTCATGAAGCGTGACTATAGCTTGAAAATTAAAACGCCTAGAATCATTTCTTTCCAATTCCCCAAGCGTGGCTTTGTCCTTGAAACCCAAGTCTGAGATTTCTGTTGAGTCCAACACGGACCCCAACGACCCACTCCTTTGTTGGGTCTGGGATGTGTTTTGTCACGTCATTGACAACCACGGGGACTTGGGGGTGTGCTGGCGATTGTCCCAAGAGTTGGCCAGACTCGGGCACACGGTGCGCCTCTACATCGATCACCCAGAGGATTTGAACTGGATGGCTCCCCAGTGGGCACAACCCAACGGCCAAGCGCCCACTCACCACGGCGTGAGCGTTCATGCTTGGCCCCATGAAGTGCAGTCAGCGACTTTGGCCCACGTGGTCATTGAGGCATTTGGCTGTGAACTGCCACCCAGGTATTTGGCAAACTTGGCAAAACAAGCAAGCTCGACCCCGTCCACCCCCGTGGCTTGGATCAACTTGGACTACCTGAGTGCTGAAGCGTTTTACCAAAACATTCATCGCATGCCCTCTCCACAACTCTGGGGTCCAGCGCAAGGGCTCACCAAGTGGTTTTATCAACCGGGTTTCACGCCCGAGAGTGGGGGCTTGTTGCGCCCCCACCCGGCGCCCTCCCCTCAGTCCGACCCGCTGACCCAAGTCGATCAATTCACTCAAGTCGCCGCTTCAAGCCCGAGCGCAAACTCACCCGCCCCACTCAAATGCGTCTTGTTTTGTTATGAACCCCCGGCATTGAAAGAGTTATTGCTTCAACTGAGCGAGTCAAGCATCGCGGTGTTGATGCAAGTGGCCCCTGGGCGGGCCACTCGGCACACGCTGCAATGCATCCAAACGCTTTGGCGCACCCCCCTGCAGCCAGCGGGCGAGTCCCCCAGTGGCGTTCAAACCCCTGGGCAACATGCTCAATTTGGCAATTTGAGTCTGGAGTTTTTGCCCTACATGGACCAATTTGAATTTGATCAATTGCTGGCCCAAAGCTCGCTGAACTTTGTTCGAGGCGAGGACTCTTTGGTCCAAGCCATTTGGGCCAAGCGCCCCTTCGTCTGGCAGATCTACCCCCAAGACGATGGCGCACACGGCCCCAAATTGGATGCGTTCTTGGGCACGCTGCAAGCGCCTGTGAGCCTGCAGCGTTTCATGCGGGTCTGGAATGGGCTGTCCACTCAGGAGTTGCCAGCGCTGAACCCCGACATGGTGAAAGAGTGGCAACTCTGGAGCCAAAAGTACGCCAAAAGGATGCAAAACGTGCCCCATTTGACCCAGGAATTGGTGCTTTTTACCGAGCAAATCATGGCCAGCCCACAAAACCGCCATTGAATTGAGTCTCACCCCCTGCGGGCAGACCTCATGGCCACCGAGATCGATGGCGCAGATGTGTTCATGATAAAATGCAGAGCTGACTTGGAGACTGGCTCTCAAGTTGATTCTTCCACTTATTTGGTCACAAAAGCCTCAATTATTATGAAAATAGCTCAAGAAATTCGCGCCGGTAACGTCATCATGCATGGCAAAGACCCCATGGTTGTATTGAAAGCCGAATATGCCCGCGGCGGCAGAAACGCAGCCACCGTGCGCATGAAGCTCAAGAGCTTGCTCAACAACTTTGGCACCGAGGTGGTGTTCAAAGCAGACGACAAAATGGACCAAGTCATTTTGGATAAAAAGGACTGCACCTATTCTTACTTTGCCGATCCGATGTATGTCTGGATGGACCCCGAGTACAACCAGTATGAGGTCGAGGCCGAGAACATGGGTGACTCACTGAACTACTTGGAAGACGGCATGACCGCCGAAGTGGTGTTCTATGATGGCAAGGCCATCTCCGTGGAACTGCCCACATCCGTCGAGCGCGAAGTCACCTGGACCGAGCCCGCCGTCAAAGGTGACACCTCGGGCAAAGTGCTCAAGCCTGCCAAGATCTCCACTGGTTTTGACATTCCTGTGCCGATTTTTGTGGCGCAAGGCGATCGCATCGAAATCGACACCCGCACCAACGAATACCGTCGTCGCGTCTAAGCGCTCTTGATGAGCGTCCAGCGTGGTGCATGCCCCAAGCCACTGAAAGCGCTCAGTGCAAGGTTTATTTTTTGTGCTCCTGCCCATGCCTTGAACCCCAAGGCCAGCTGTTTTTTTTATAAGCACTCGCAATGAACGACAAAATTGGCCAACACAGCTTTGAGTTGCTCAAGGACTGGCAAGCCTTGGAAGACGCCAAGGTGCTGGAGAACTTGGCGCCCGAGGCCAACCGCTTGGCCTTTGCCGACCCCGAGTTTTTGACCCGACGCGAGACGCGCGGTATTCGCATTCAGCTCGAACTCTTGAAGCCCGATCTCGATCAAAGCCAAATGGGCATTGAGAACACCGTGGTCATTTTTGGGTCTGCGCGTTTCACGAGTTTTGAAAAAGCCCAAGAGGGCTTGGCCCTGGCCCAACAAAGCGGGGACGACAAAGCCATTCGCCGAGCCCAAGCCATTGTCAAAAACTCCATCTATTACGACCAAGCCCGTGAGCTCGGACGACTGATTACCCAAGAGAGTCAAGCGCTTGCTCCACAAGACCAGCTCTATGTCTGCACCGGCGGGGGCCCTGGCATCATGGAAGCGGCCAACCGTGGCGCCCACGACGTGGGCGGCAAAAGTGTCGGGCTCAACATCGTGTTGCCCTTTGAGCAAACACCCAACCCCTATATCACGCAGGAGTTGAGTTTTCGGTTCCACTACTTTGCACTGCGAAAAATGCATTTCATGATGCGCGCCAAAGCCTTGGTGGCTTTCCCTGGGGGCTACGGCACCATGGATGAACTGTTTGAAACGCTCACCTTGGTGCAATGCAAAAAATCCAAACCTGTGCCCATCATTTTGTACGGCTCACACTACTGGAGACGGGTTTTTCACCCTGAGGTCTTGCTTGAAGAGGGTGCCATCGGCGAGGACGATCTCAAACTCTTTCACCATGTCGATTCGGTGCAAGAAGCCTGGAAAATCATCCAGGATTTCTATCCCCTCGCAAGCCCCAAGCAACCCTAGAGCCTGTGGTCACGACCGCACAGACACACCAAAAGAGCCCACTCACCCCAATGGTGGCCCCGGCCAAACCAAAGAGCATGGGCATGAACACGCTGGACGCATTCACCATCATCAGTCGCACCCCCAGCGCCTCGCCTTGACGGCTCGGAGGGGTGATTTGGTGCATGGTGCTCAGGAGCATGGGCTGCACACAGCCCAAAAACACGCCCAAGGCCACTGAACACACGCCCATCATCCAAGCAGAATAGACAAAGGGGTAAATGCCCATGATGACCCCAGTCATCAGCATCGCAATGGTCATGATTTGCCATTCGGTGAGTCTTTGCGCAATGATGGGGAGCATCGTTCGGATGAGGGCCGCAGCGATGGCAAAGGCCCCCATGATGGTGCCAATGGCCGACGCACTGATGCCGCGTTCATGACCCAAGAGGGGAACCACAAACGTGTGCACATCCCACGATGACGACATGAACCAATTCACCCACAACAAGCGCCTGAGCATGGGTATTTTGAGCAAGTCCCACGCCGTTTGGCCCTTGGGGATGGGTTCAGGCTCCACGCGCTCTTGTCGGGCTTGGGTGCGAATGCCAACCCACGCGAAAAAAGGAATGATGCTCAAAAAAACAAAGGCCGCGGTAAACCCCGAATGGTCAATCAATAGACCCACACAAAAAGGCCCAATGAAGTTGGAGATGGCCGGTCCAATCGAGAGCCAACTGAACGCGAGCTTGAGCTCATCGTGGTCATGGGTCATGCGTCCGACGTGGCGCTGCAAAGCAATGGTCGTGATACCGGTGGCGCCACCCGTCAAGAGTGCGGCCAAACAAAGCACGGGGTAGATGGGAAAAAACACCGACAAGCCCGCCGCCAAGGTGGACATGGTGACCCCCATGATGATCAAGGGTTTCATGCCATGGCGATCGGCGTATCGCCCAGCGGGCAGTGCCAAGAACACTTGGGAGAGCGAGAAAAAGGCAAGCATCACCCCCACTTCCGCCGCACCATAGCCCAAGCGAAGAGCCAACAAGGGTGCGGCCAGCCTCAAGCCCGTCATGCATGAGTGCAAACAAATTTGCGAGGCAATGAGTCGTGCGAGTTGTCGCTTCATTGATCCTCTTCCAAGGTGTCCGCTGCTGGCAAATGCTCAGGCAGCATGGACAAGACTTCGCTCTCGCTCACAGTCTCCACATCCTTCAACGCTCGTCGCATCTGGCGCCCGCGGGTGTCGGCTTTGTCCAGGGTGTCGGCGGCTTTTTGCACTTGCTCTCTGACTTTGGAGACCCACTCACCATAGCGCTCGAACTCGGTTTTGACGGCCCCCAGCACCCGCCAGACCTGAGAGGCCTGTTCTTCAAGGGCCAGGGTCCTGAAACCCATTTGTAGACTGTTGAGCATGGCCAACAGGGTTGTGGGGCCCGCCAAGGTCACGCGGTAGTCGCGCTGCAAGGTGTCCATGAGACCGGGGCGACGCAGCACCTCGGCATACAAACCCTCGACTGGCAAAAAGAGGATGGCAAAATCGGTGGTCTGGGGCGAACACAAATAGTTTTGCGCGATGCTTTTGGCCTCCGCCTTGATGCGATTCTCCAACGCCTTGGCCGCGGCTTCCGCGGCCACTGCATCGGCTCGGTCGCGGGCATCCAAGAGCCTTTCGTAGTCATCTCGGGGGAACTTGGCATCGATGGGCAGCCACACCGTCTCCCCTTCCAGCCCCCGACCAGGGAACTTGATGGCAAAGTCCACCCGCTGGTTGCTTCTGGGGCGAGTCTCGACTTGTTTGCCGTACTGCTCAGGGGTGAGCACTTGCTCGAGCAAGGACTCGAGTTGCGCCTCGCCAAAGATGCCACGCGATTTGACATTGGTGAGGACACGCTGCAAATCCCCAACGCCTTGCGCCAAGCTTTGCATGTGACCGAGTCCCTGGTGGACTTGCTCGAGTCTTTCTGCGACTTGCTTGAAACTCTCGCTGAGCCTCAACTCCAGGGTCGATTGAAGTTTTTCGTCCACCGTCTGCCGCATCTCATCGAGCTTGGTGGCGTTGCTGGCCAAGAGCAGCTGCAGCTGCGAGTCCAAAGTCTGACGAACCTCAAAGAGGCGCTGTGAATTGCTCTCACTCAGGGCATGCACTTGGGTGCTCAGCGAGTCGCTCAAGCCTTTTTGGAGCACGCTCATTTGCTCGGATTGACTGGCTTGAAACTGCGTGAGGCTTTGCTGCATTTCCATGCGAGACTCGCGCGAGGTCTCGGCCACTTCGCGCCTCATGTCGCGCTCGAACTTGTCGAATTTTTCTTGCATCTGCTTCAAGTGCTCCAAGAGCTCCACGCTCTCTGGCACTTTGGGCCGACGCAGC
>Ga0114965_10021_pt1 | contig 17283 bp, 12 predicted proteins | sample C_140205_EF_Meta_FD_87024 | JGI IMG/M metagenome (GOLD analysis project Ga0114965, IMG submission 87024) | Freshwater microbial communities from Lake Croche, Canada to study carbon cycling - C_140205_EF_MetaG | ecosystem: Environmental > Aquatic > Freshwater > Lake | place: Lake Croche, Canada... | reverse complement strand
GAGAGTTATTAAGCTATATTCCACCGGCCAATTTTACAAAAGCGACGTTGAAATATACTTCTGATATTGTTTATCGCGACAACGTTAAAATTAAAGAAACTGTTCCGGCCAATCCTAAAAAGCCCTATGACATGAAAGAAATTATCTTTGATGTTGTAGATGATGCTCAGTTTTTAGAAGTTCATAAAGACTATGCAAAGAATATTATTGTTGGGTTTGCTTCTATCGGTGGGATTAAGATTGGGATTGTTGCGAATCAACCTGCAATTTTAGCAGGGGTTCTTGATATTGCTTCTTCAGAAAAGGCGGCACGGTTTGTTAGGTTCTGTGATGCATTTGATATTCCGATTTTAACTTTAGTAGATGTACCGGGATTTTTGCCTGGAACCGAGCAAGAGTTTGGTGGGATTATTAAGCATGGATCAAAACTTCTTTATGCTTATTCAGAAGCGACGGTTCCGCTTATTTCAATCATTACTAGAAAATCTTACGGTGGTGCATATCTTGTTATGGCATCGAAGCATATTAAAACAGATGTTAATTTGGCTTATCCAACGGCAGAAATTGCAGTTATGGGAGCTGAGGGTGCGGTTAATATTATTTCAAGAGGTGATCTTGATGGGTTAACTGGTAAGGCTTATGATGATAAAAAAGCTCAACTCATTGCTGAATATGAAGAAAATTTTGCTAATCCTTACAGAGCGGCAGAGCTTGGATTTATGGATGCAATTATTCTTCCGGAAGAAACTCGCAAGAGAGTTTATGAATACTTAATTGCTCTGAAAAATAAAAAGCAAGAAAAGCCTAAACGTAAACATGGGAACATTCAGTTATGATTTCAAAATCGAATGCACAAAAAAGAATTCTTATAATCAACCGTGGTGAAATTGCAGCTCGTATCGCAAAAGCATGTCGCGAGTTAGGTCATACAGCTGTTGGTGTTTGGACAGATAATGAAGTTCAGGCAAAACATCTTGAAGTGTGTGATGAATGGGTAAGGCTTCCGGGATCTACTAATGCGGAAACTTATTTAAATATTCCAAATATTCTTGCTGTTTGTAAAAAATATGAAATCGATGGTGTGCACCCGGGATATGGATTTCTTTCAGAGAATACTGAATTTTCAAAAGCACTAGTTGATAATGGAATTACTTGGATTGGACCTCATCCAGAAGCTGTAAGAGTCATGGGTGATAAGGCCGTATCAAAAGAATTTGCTAAAAAAGTTGGAATGCCGGTGGTTCCTGGATCTACTGGAGCGGTTCCTACGATTGAAGAGGCGATTAAGATTGCTGATCAGATAAAATATCCAATTCTACTTAAGGCCGTTGCTGGTGGTGGTGGACGCGGAATGCGAATTTGTCATAATGAGCAAGATATTAGAAATAATTTTGAAGCTGTACAAAGAGAAGCGGCTTCAGCTTTTAAGAATGGTGATTTATTAGTGGAGAAATTCATTGTAAATCCTCACCATATTGAAGTTCAAATTCTTGCTGATAAAAAAGGGAATGTATTTCACTTTTTTGAAAGAGAGTGCTCAATTCAGAGACGTCACCAGAAAATTGTTGAAGAAGCTCCATCGCCATTTATTGGTGAGGATGAAGATTTAAGACAAAGAGTTTGTAATTCAGCTGTTAATCTTGCGAAGGCCATTAAGTATGACTCTGCAGGTACTGTTGAATTAATTATGGGTGAGAACAAGGAATTTTATTTTCTTGAGATGAACACTCGTATTCAGGTTGAGCATCCGATTACAGAAGAAATTACGGGGATTGATTTAATTGTTTGTATGATTCAATCGGCATTTGGAGAGGATCTTGGGATTCCTTCTCAGGAATGGATTAAGAGAACAGGGCATGCGATTGAATGTCGAATTTGTGCTGAAGATCCGCTTACGATGTTACCAGCTCCTGGGGTAGTTACGGGGTGTGAAACTAATTTTCCTCAAGGTATTCGGTTTGATAACTGCCTTTATAAAGGATTAGTTGTAACACCGGATTTTGATCCGATGGTTGGGAAATTGGTTGCGAAGGGGATTATTCGTGAAGTGGCCATTCGTAAAATGAGAGCGGCGCTTGATGGATTGTTGGTTGAAGGGTTGAAGACAAATATTCCATTACATAAAGTTATTATGAAGAATGAAGTTTTTTTAAATGGAAAATATTCGACAAACTTTATTGCAACAGAGAAGCCACAAGAGCAAGTTGATACTTCAATGGACTATACGGCACTCTATAAAAAGATTGCGGGAATTGAAGCAAGAAGAATGGGGTTATAGATGAGAAATTATTTAATCGATAATGATAAAAATGAATATATTGTTGATCTGATAAAGACACGTACACATTCAGCAGAAATGGTTGAATTTGAATTTAGGACGATTAAAGATAATCTTGAAGTACATAAAGAGAAAATTTTTGTTAGAAAGCTTGCGGATCAATATTTTGCTTCAACTGACGGGGTTAAATGGAATAAGCTTGCTCGTCAGGACTCGCCTGCAATTATGTTGAATGTTGATAAGGTTTATAAATTTTATCAAGGGTATAAGCCTTCTAGTGCAGGGGGCGGAGATGAAGGTGGATTGTTTACTCAGATGCCAGGGAAGATTGTTAAGATCATGGCGTCCATAGGGGCGAGAGTAGAGAAAGGGCAGACATTGATAATTTTAGAGGCCATGAAAATGGAAAATGAGATTAAATGTGGGGCGAGCGGGATTGTGAAGGCCATTCACGTTAAAGTAGGCGATGCGCTTGAGAATGGGATTTTGATGATGGAAGTTGAGGCGGAAGTTTAAAAAATTTGATCAACATATTCTTGGGCGGCAGCGAGAGGAAGTTTTACGCCTTTAAGAACAGAATCTTTTAGCTGAACTTTTTTTTGCTCAAGCCCTTTGTCGAGTTTCAATTTATGGTTGATAAGTTCAAAAATTAATTTTTTAAACCACTCTTCATTTTGAGCAAGTCTTTTTTCTTGAAAGTGGCCTGTAGTTGTAGAAATATTTTTATATTCTTCAATCATTTGATAGATGGTGTCGAGATTTTTTTTCTCTAGGGCAGAGCACATTAAAACCTGCGCTTTCCAATTTGGATCGTTTCTCATTAACTCCATAGCACTTGAATATTGGGCCAAGGTTTTTTGGGCCTGCGGAAGAATATCGCCATCGGCTTTGTTGATAATGACAGCGTCAGCGAGTTCGAGAATTCCCTTTTTTATTCCCTGGAGTTCGTCTCCTGCATTTGGGAGCATGAGGAGTAAAAAGAAATCGACCATGTCGGCAACTTCAAATTCTGATTGGCCAACGCCTACTGTTTCTACCAATACATAATCAAATCCTGCGGCTTCACAAAGCAAAATTGTTTCTCTGGTTTTTTGAGCAACACCGCCTAAAAAACCTAATGAAGGAGTAGGGCGGATGAAAGCTTTTTCGTTTTGAGAAAGATTTTCCATTCTAGTTTTATCACCTAAGATTGATCCTCCAGAAATGGGTGAGCTTGGATCAATGGCAAGAACGGCGATACGGTGGCCTTGGTTTATTAAATGCAATCCGAAATTTTCAATGAAGGTAGATTTTCCGACACCTGGAACACCTGAAATGCCTAATCTAATGCTTTTTCCGGAGTGAGGAAGAATCTGTTCAAGTAGTTTTTGTGCTTCTTTATTGTCTTCTTGGCGTGAGCTTTCAATTAAAGTAATGGCTTTAGCAAGACTGCGTCTGTCGCCACTTAATAGTTTTTTTATATCTATCTTAGCTAGGCCTATGGAGCTCATTTTTTTTCCTCGAATGCTTTTAATAGTTCATCTGCACAGAATGGAATGGTAGTGCCTGGACCAAATATGCGTGCGACTCCAGCTTTGAAAAGAAAATCATAATCTTGCTTTGGAATAACACCGCCTGCGATTACTAAAATATCTTCTGCGCCTTGAGATTTTAGAGCATTGATGAGTGAGGGTATAAGAGTCTTGTGGCCGGCGGCCAGTGAAGAAGATGCTACAAAGTGAACATCGTTTTCAATTGCTTGCTTAGCTACTTCGTCGGGTGTTGAGAAAAGTGGGGAGAGGTCAACGTCGAATCCAAGGTCGGCCAAACCAGTAGCGACAACTTTAGCTCCTCGGTCGTGTCCATCTTGTCCCATTTTAGCAATGAGGATTCTTGGACGTCGGCCGTGATTTTCAATAAATGTTTTTATTTTTTCTTGAATCAATTTCCACTCCTCATCGTCTTGATAAGATAAACCGTAAACACCGGAGACGGTTTGTGTTGTAGCATTGTAGCGGCCCCATACTTGCTCTAGGGCATAAGTAATTTCACCGACTGAAGCTCTTAAGCGCGATGCTTTGATTGCTAAATCTAGGCCATTGCCAATTCCAGTCTTGGCGTATTCGGTAAGAGCCTCAAGGGCATCCATTAATTTTGCATCATCGCGATTGGCTCGTAAGTGGTCGAGCCTTTTAATTTGGGAAAGTCGCACTTTCTCATTATCAATTTCTAAAATATCGTGAACATCTTCTTTTTTAAGTTTATATTTGTTTACGCCGACGATGACATCGAGACCTTTATCAATACGTGCTTGTTTTTGAGCGGCGGATTTTTCGATATTTAATTTTGGCATACCTGTTTCAATTGCTTTGGCCATGCCGCCTTGTTTTTCTACTTCTTCGATGATGGACCAAGCTTTGTCAGACATTTCTTGAGTGAGGCTTTCCATCATATAAGAGCCACCCCATGGGTCGACTACTTTTGTGATTTGAGTTTCTTCTTGTAAAACGATTTGAGTGTTTCTAGCAATACGAGAAGAGAATTCAGTTGGAAGGGCGATTGCTTCATCAAAGGCATTGGTGTGAAGGGATTGGGTTCCGCCAAAAATAGCGGCCATTGCTTCAATGGTTGTTCTGATGACATTGTTATATGGGTCTTGTTCAGTTAAAGACCAGCCTGATGTTTGGCAATGGGTTCTTAATATTTTTGAGTTTACATCTTTTGGATTATATTTTGAAACGATGCGATCCCAGAGAAGGCGAGCTGCCCTTAGTTTTGCGATTTCCATATAGAAATTCATTCCGATTCCAAAAAAGAATGAAAGTCGTGGAGCGAAATCATCTATAGATAGACCTGAGTTTAAAGCGGTTTCGATATATTCTTTTCCATCAGCGAGAGTGTAAGCTAATTCTAAAACGGCATCAGCTCCTGCTTCTTGCATATGGTAACCAGAAATAGAAATGGAATTAAATTTCGGCATATGCTTAGAAGTGTAAGCGAAAATATCAGCAATAATTCTCATCGAAGGCTTTGGTGGGAAAATATAAGTATTTCTAACCATAAATTCTTTAAGGATATCATTTTGAATGGTTCCGGATAATTTATCAGCGGAAACACCTTGCTCTTCGGATGCTACAATATAATTGGCGAGAACTGGTAATACAGCTCCGTTCATAGTCATTGATACTGAAACTTTATCTAAGGGGATTTCGTTGAAGAGAATTTTCATGTCTTCAACAGAATCAATTGCAACACCGGCCTTACCAACATCACCACTAACTCTAGGATGATCTGAATCGTATCCGCGGTGAGTGGCAAGATCAAAAGCAACGGATACGCCTTGGCCTCCGGCCGCTAATGCTCGCCTATAAAACGCATTTGACTCTTCTGCTGTTGAAAAACCTGCATATTGTCTGATTGTCCAAGGTCTTCCGGCATACATCGTAGCTTTTGGACCACGAATGAAAGGGGCTAATCCTGGCATTGTATTAGTGTATTTTAGTTTATCGGTGTCTTCTTTGGTGTAAAGCGGTTTTACTTTAATGCCCTCAAGACTGTTCCAATTGAGATCTGATAATTTTTTGCCTTTTGATTCTTTCTCGGCAAGCTTTTCCCAATCCGTCAGTGATGAGGGGGTGGGATCATAACTAGTAGGCATGGGATTTTTCCTTCTGGGATAGGGGAAATATTTACCTCTATTTTAGAGGTAAAGGAGAGTGATGTAAAATTTAATATGGTCGACATTTGTAATGTTTGGCTAACAAGGAGATGGTAGATCATGGCCAAGAATTCTGAGCTTATTCTGGAAAGTAGCTTACAAGTTTTTTTCTATGATCACTTGCAAGAATTTAATAAAAAATCGATTAATCCAATACATAATGAAATTATATTTTATTCAAGTCTCGTGATGGACAGTTATGGGGATTCTGCAAAGTTTTTTGAACAAGTTGATGGTAAGTCCCGTGAAAAAATTTTGGGGATTAAGTTATTAGAATCGGCGCAATTGCCCAAAGAAAAGCAAAAGGCCATACTTAAGGATGTTGCAGAAACTTCGCTTTTAATTTGTGGGTATTTTTCGGACTCTCTTAATAAGAAAATTGTCGATGTGAAATATTATCATGATCTTGGAAAAATGGCCTATTCAAGATTAAATCATATAACTCCAGAAGCCTATAATGTACCTTCGTTTTATAAAGTGATGGCCAATTCTTTTAACGGAATTACCCTGCTGATGAATCTTGTTTCAAAAAAATATTCATCAGACAGAGATATGCCGTGGCTTATAGTTAAGGATAGAAAAGTTTCTTAAATTCTATATTCTCGCCCCACAATAATAGTGTTCCATTTTTGAGAAAGTATTTTCTTGATATTTTTTTGGAAAGCTTCATGTGTGAGGTTTTCGATTTCCAGATTTCCTTTGTAGTAATAGTCCATGCCTTGAGCTTGAAGTACAGGAACAGAATAAATGCTGGCAAAATCTTCATTGGTTTGAACATTAATTAAATTTTGACCTTTGATCATAGTTTTAATTCTTTCGAAATCTTCCTTGGCCAATCCATTAACTCTAATTCTCTCAAGAAGTTCTTTTATCGCAACAGTGGCTGCCGCGACTTTATCATGACCAGAGGCCATGTAAATTCCAAAATAACCACCTTCCATCGCAGCGAAATGTACTGGCTGAGCGGAATAACATAAACCAAGACGGTCACGAACTTCTACGAATAATTCAGAAGACTGCCCTGATAGGTGGCTGGAAAGCATTTTTAAATATAAATTTTCTGGTGAACCAGTTTTACCACAAGGAATTCCATGGAATATTTGAGTTTGTTCACGATTGAATTCTATAAATTTTTCGACTCCAACAATGGTCTTGATTTTTTTGAATGTAACTTTTTGTGTTTTTCTGGCAGGAAGTTCGTCAAATAAAGGTGTAAGCACTTCTAAAACTTCTTCTAAAGGAGAATCACCACAATAAGTTAAAAGAATTTCTTTATTTTTAATATTTTTCTTATGAAGAGCAAGCAGCGAACTTTGAGTAATAGTTTTCAATGAAGCGGCAGTTCCAATAGGACTTAAGGCATAAGGGTGAGAGGTGAAGAATAATTTAATTGCTTCTTTGAAACATTGTTTAACGGCATCTTCTTTTTGATTAATAAGTGCTCGGTTGGCCAATTGCTTTTCATGCTTTAGGTATTTTAGTGGCATGTCTGGATGAGTTAGTGCTCCTGCAAAATGTGGGAATAGGTCGTGGAGATTTTCACTTAGTCCGTGCATTAATAGGCCATAAGCATTTTTTCCGGAAAAGCCGCCGAGACTTGAAGATTTTTCTTCTAAGTCCTGTTTAATTTTATCGTAGCTAACTTTATTGTGACCTTTTGTGATCATGCTGCTTAAAAGATGATGAATTCCGTTATTTTTTGTATTTTCTTCAGTAATCCCACCGCGCATATAGGCTTGTAAAACGAAGGTTGGAGTCATGGTGTTTTGACGATAAATCAGAGATACACCCGGTTTGATGTGAAGCAGTTGTACTTGTTGGTCATATTTTGACCTTTCAATTTTATGTTTAGACTTTGCTTTTGTCGCTAGAGATTTTTTCAAGGTTTCAAGTGACGCTTGAAATTTTTGAAGTTCTTTTTTTGATTTGTCAACAGAGTTTTCTTTTGGGATTTGAAGGCTCAAGTGAATATTGTTAGTGAATATATTTTTCAAGGACATATTTACGGCATTAGCATTTGTATTTTTGATTCGATCAATAAAATCTTCATCGCATCTTATGTCGCCATTTTGAGCAAAGCTGTGTCCTAATGAAAATGAGAATGATTCTATAGATTCACGTTCATAAATTTTCGATGAAAGGTATTGGTTTTTAATTTTTAAAATTTCATTGCTATCTAAACCATCTTTAATTGCTTCTGTAATTGTCTGAGTAAATTTTTTCAATAATTCTGGCATGTTTTTATATGGGAAAACTAATCGAATGAAATGGGCTCCGCCCTTGGCCATAAACATAGTCGAGGCAGAGGCAACACTGGCTAGAGTTTTATCCAAGACAAGTGAGTTATAGAGTCTGGATGTTTCTCCAAATCCCAAACAGTTTATTGCCAAGTCCTCACTGGCGGCTTCACTTGTTGAATAGTGAGGTGCTTTAATCACCATAGTTAAAGTCGCAATTCCAATTTCTTTTTGGTGAACATCAATTGAAGAATTTTTCTTCAATTGGAATTCAGGAAATGAGCTTTCAGGTCCTTCGGGAAGTTTATATTTTTCAATGGTCTTGATAATTTCTTCTTTAGTGCCTTTAGCGCTTAAATCACCAGCTACGATAAAAAGAGTGTTTGTTAAGTTGTAATAAGCATTTCGGAAAAATTTAAGTTGTTCTTGGGAGAAGTTTTTGATTGTGTCTTCTCGTCCAAGAATTGGGTGAGCATAGGCACCAGAAAAAGCAGAATTTTGAAGTTTACTAAAAGCAAATTGGCTAGGGCTATCTATTGAGCGTCTATATTCTTCGAAAACTACATCGCGCTCAGGAAGAAGATCTTCTTGCTTAAATTCCGGATTAGCGACCATGTCTAATAAAATATTTATTGAATCAGCAATACGGGTGTTTGGGGTATTGATGTAGTAGCAAGTATAATCAAAAGATGTAAAGGCATTGATCTCTCCGCCAAAAGTTTCAACTTCGTGAGCGATCTTGGCACCTGGTCTAGTTTTTGTGCCTTTGAAAAACATATGTTCTAGAAAATGAGCGATACCTTCATGGTCATCTTTTTCTAAAGCACTTCCCGCACGAAACCAGATTTGTATTGTACCTGCAGTGGAACCGGGAGAATCAACGAAAAGAGTATTGAGATTATTTTTTAATTTAGTCAGTTCGTATTGCATAAGATAATATTCCTTTGAGTACTTATTAAAGGTTAAAGATAAGTTGTCTCAATTATATACAAAGAATTAAAAGATGCCTAAAAGAATAGACTCACTTTACTTGCATTTCCCCTTTTGTGCTCACCTGTGCAATTATTGCGACTTTTATAAAAAAGTTCCGCAGAACAAAGCACAAGATTATAAAAATTATCATATTTATTTAGAAAAAAGTTTTGAAGTACATCAAAGCCTGACAAAAAAGAGCGGTTATTCATGGGCACCCCTTAAGACACTTTATATTGGTGGAGGAACTCCATCTTTATGGGGCATTGAAGGGAAAGAATTTTTAGATCATTTTTTAAAAGATAAAAGGATTGAACTTGCACCTGATTGTGAATTTACCTTAGAGGTAAATCCTGGTGCTTGGACGGAAGATGTTTTAAGTCAGTGGCGCTCGATGGGGGCCAATCGTTTTTCCTTAGGTGTTCAATCACTTGATGCACAAATGATTAAATATTTGGATCGCGTGCATACTATTGAAGATGTTTTTGAAACCCTAGATTATTTCAAAAACAACAGGCTTAATTTTTCTATCGACTTCATGTTGGGCTTACCTTTTTCAAAAGAATTGAATCGAAATGTGGTGGAAGAACTTGAGCGTGCTCTTTCATATGGGGCAAATCATTTTAGCGTTTATATTCTTACAGTGAAGGAAAACTATACGCATTATAAGTCACTTCCCAGCGAAGAATGGATTGAAAAAGAATTCCTAGATGTGTCGGCTTTTTTGAAAGAAAAGGGCTTCGAGCATTATGAGGTTTCAAATTTTGCCAAACCTTCAAAACAATCGCAGCATAATTTGAATTATTGGAAATCGAAGACTGTCGCGGCATTGGGTCCTTCGGCAACGGGGTTTTTGAAACAGGATCGCTTGCGGTATAAATGGAAGCCCAATAGTCCAGAGATTGATGTAGAGCTTCTTACTGAAGAAGAATTTAAATTAGAGCAAATCTATATGGCCATTCGGTCCGAGCAAGGAATTATGCTTTCAGATTTTCCAAAAGAATTAGAAATCCTTACAGAAAAGTGGAAAAAACGAGATCTCGTTACTGAAAATAATGGGTTAATCTTGCTAACTTCTAAAGGGTATTTGCTGTTGGACTCTTTGATGAACGAATTATTTTCGGCTAAATTTCTATAAAATACCCATAACAATTTTAGCTTTTCAATAGCTTACAGCGCGCCGCAATTGGCGCGCTGTTTTATTTGAGAATTATTTTTAAACTCAATATTGACATCTTTCTATTAACTACCATTTTTGAGTTGAAAGTAACTTTTAGCAAAAAGGGCCAGTTATGAGTGATATTGAAGAAAATGAAAATGAAAATGAAGAAGTCGTAGAAACAGAATCTCGAGTTAAAGATGTTGTTGAAGAAGAAATTAAAAATCACGAAACGATAAAAGAAGGCGTAGATTTTAAAGCTAAATATTACTACTTAGCAGCTGAAGTCGAAAACATGAGAAAGAGATCTGAGCGTGAAAAAGAAAATTTATTAAAATACGGAAATGAAAAAGTTCTCTCTTCACTTGTTGGTGTCGTGGATAATTTTGACCTAACTGTTAATGCTCTGAAAAATGATAATGACGATAAAGTTCAAAATATTGTTAAAGGTATTGATATGATACGGTCTCAATTTTTGGATGTTTTGAAGCAGAATGGACTTACGTTAGTTGATTCTGTTGGAGAAATTTTCAATCCAAATTTTCATGAAGCTGTAGCACAAGCACCAGCTCCCGGAAAAGCAGATCAGGAAATTATCAATGAATATCAACGTGGCTATCTTTTGAATGGCCGATTACTTCGAGCTTCAAAAGTAGTAGTTGCGAACAATAGTAATAATTAGAATTGTAATAGATTAAAAATAGAATTCAGGATCATATTTTCAGGATCATATTAAGGAGAATTATATGGGAAAAATTATCGGTATCGACTTAGGGACAACAAACTCTTGTGTAGCTGTTTTAGAAAACGGTACATATAAAGTTATCGCAAATGCAGAAGGACACAACACAACTCCATCAATTGTAGGATTTGCAAACAATGGCGAAATTCTTGTTGGTCAGGTTGCTAAGAGACAATCTGTTACTAATCCAAAGAAAACAGTTTTTGGTATTAAAAGATTAATTGGTAGAAAAGCAGACGCTCCAGAAGTTCAAAAGTTTAAGGCCATCGCTCCTTTTGAAATCATCTCAAATAAAAATGGAGATGCTTGGGTAAAAGTTGATAATAAAGAAATGTCTCCTCAAGAAGTTTCTGCAAGAATTCTAGAAAAACTAAAAAAAGCAGCAGAAGATTATTTAGGGCAGCCAGTTACTGAAGCTGTTATTACAGTTCCAGCTTATTTCAACGATGCTCAAAGACAAGCAACTAAAGATGCAGGCCGTATTGCTGGTCTTGATGTAAAAAGAATTATCAATGAGCCAACTGCTGCAGCTCTTGCTTATGGACTTGATGCTAAAAAAGATCAAAACATTGCAGTATTCGACTTAGGTGGCGGTACTTTCGATATTTCTATTCTTGAAATTACTTCAGATGGGGTTTTCGAAGTTAAAGCAACTAACGGTGATACATTCTTAGGTGGAGAGGATTTTGATTATCGTATTATCAACTATCTTGCTGAAGAATTTAAAAAAGAAACAGGTATTGAATTAAAGAACGATACAATGGCACTTCAACGTTTGAAAGAAGCTGCTGAAAAAGCAAAACATGAGCTTTCTAACGTAAGTCAAACTGAAGTAAATCTTCCGTTCATTACTGCAGATGCATCTGGACCAAAACATTTAAATGTTAACATCACGAGAGCTAAGTTTGAGCAATTGATTGGTGATTTAATCCAAAGTTTAGTAGTACCATGTACTACTTGTATTAAAGATTCAGGCCTTTCATTAAAAGATATTCATGAAGTTGTTCTAGTTGGTGGATCTATCAGAATTCCACTTGTTCAACAGAAAGTGAAAGAGATCTTTGGCAAAGAACCTTCAAAAGGTGTTAACCCGGATGAAGTTGTTGCAGCTGGTGCAGCTATTCAGGGTGGAGTTTTATCTGGAGACGTAAAAGATGTTCTACTTCTAGACGTAACTCCGTTATCGTTAGGTATTGAAACTCTTGGGGGTGTATCTACAAAAATCATCGAAAAAAATACAACTATTCCAACTAAGAAATCACAAGTTTTCTCAACTGCTCAAGATAATCAACCGGCAGTTTCGATTCACGTGCTTCAAGGAGAAAGAGAGTTTGCAAAAGACAATAAAACTTTAGGTAAATTCGATCTTTCTGGAATTGCTCCAGCTCCTCGTGGAGTTCCTCAAGTTGAAGTAACTTTCGACATTGATGCAAACGGGATCGTTCACGTATCAGCAACTGACAAAGCGACTGGTAAATCTCAGGAAATCAAAATTACTGGTGGTTCAGGATTAACTGAAGAAGAAATCAAAAGAATGGTTCAGGATGCTGAGCTCAACAGAACGGCAGATCTTGAAAGACGTCAAATGGTAGATACAAAAAACAATCTTGATGGATTAATTTTTGCTACTGAAAAGATGATTAAAGATGGTGAAGGAAAAATTTCTGGTCAGTCAAAAGCTGAATTAGAAGCAGCGGTAACTGAGGCTAAAACAAAATTGAATATCGAAAATCTTGATGAGTTGAAAGCTGCAGTTGAAAGACTACAAAATGTTTCTCACAAAGTATCGACAGAGATGTACCAAGCTGGTGGGGCTCCAGGAGCTGAACAACATGGCCAAACTGGGAATGGACATGCTGAAGGTGGAGCAGAAGCTGGATCAGCAAAAAAAGATGATGATGTAGTTGATGCTGATTATAAAGAAGTCTAATGATTTAAATGCTAAATTTTGAATATAAAAAGTCTCTCCTTTGTGGGAGACTTTTTTATAATAATTATTTTATAGAACGGATTTTATATTTATGAGTACTAAACGTGACTACTACGAAGTTCTTGGAGTTCAAAAAGGAGCGACCAAGGATGATATCAAAAAAGCTTATCGCAAACTTGCAATGCAATATCACCCTGATAGAAATCCTAACAATCCTGAGGCTGAAGCAAAGTTTAAAGAAGCTTCAGAAGCGGCCGATGTTTTATTAAGTGATGAAAAGAAAAGTCGTTATGATCAATTTGGTCATGCGGGAATGAATGGCGGTGCAGGCGGTGGAGGCTTCCAAGGTGGAGGAGACTTCGGTGACTTTGGAGATATTTTTGGTGATATTTTCGGCGATATGCTCGGCGGAGGTAGACGTCGTGGCGGTGGTGGTGGACGCTCTCGCGGACGCCCCGGTGACGATTTACAAATGGGAATTGATATAACATTTTCTGAAGCAGCATTCGGCTGTGAAAAAACAATTTCATTAACTAAAAATGTAAAATGTGAAACTTGTAGTGGTTCAGGAGCAAAGTCAGGTTCAAGTCCAACGACATGTGATTATTGTAATGGGCATGGCGAAGTTCGACGTCAGCAAGGGTTTTTTACGGTTTCATCGACTTGTCCAAAATGTAATGGATCAGGTCAGATGATAAAGGATCCATGTTTGACATGTAATGGAGCTGGTAAAAAGAAAAAGAAGGTTGATCTTCAAATAAAAATTCCTGCAGGTATTGATCAAGGACAGCGCTTAAAACTTTCGAATGAAGGTGATGCTGGGTCGCTTAGTGGGCCTAATGGTGACTTATATGTAGTCATCAATATTAAGCCTCATGATATTTTTGAACGTGATGAGTTTGATGTTCAGTGTACAGTTCCTATTAGCTTTTCACAGGCGGCCCTTGGCGATGAAATGGAAGTTCCTACGCTTTCTGGAAAAGTGTCTCTAAAAATTCCACCTGGAACTCAATCGGGTGTGAAAATGAGACTTAAAGGGAAAGGGATTCAGCGCTTAGGTGGATATGGTGCAGGTGACCAGATAGTGACGGTGCATGTTGAAACTCCGACGAAATTATCGAGTGAGCAAAAAGAATTATTCAAAAGGCTTGCTGAAGTGGATCACCATTCAAATCCCATGAGTCGTGGATTTTTTGACAAAGTTAAAGACCTATTTCAATAAAAAACTTAAAAAAATGCTCTTGATGTCAAAAATCAAGAGCAATCTGTATCAGACCAAAATCATCAAACATTTAAATAGCATTGATCCCTTTAATTAAACTTTAGAGCTTGTTAGAATATCTACTGAATTATTTTTTAGGATCATTAAAAATGAAAAGAATTATTGTTGCCCTTTTTTTAATTGGCTTTTTAATTAACTTGTCTGCCTGCTCTGGAGTGAAGATGATCACGCCTGAAAGAAAACTGGCCGATAAAGTAGACACAACTAAACTGTATAAACAGACCTTCCTTAAAAAAATGAACTCGGTTAAAGATAAGTTTCGCCAAGGAAAAGCGGATTTAGCCTTGAAGGAATTAGCTGCGGTAAAAGAAACTGACTTAAGCTCCGCTGAGAAAAGTACTAAAAAAAACTTATTCGGAGTTATACATTTTTCTCAAAAAAATTATGAAAGTGCCGCAAAAAATTTTGAAGATGCACTTTCTTTGTCAAAAGAGGATCCTTCTCTCGAAGCTCAAATTTATTTAAACCTTGGAAGCGCCTACTATAAAACGAATCAACATGACAAAGCTCTAGCGACTTTATCCTTGGCCGATTTCCACAATCTTCAAGATAATGAAGCTAAAAAATACCATCAATTATATGCGATTCTTTCTCAACAACTTGGCAAAAAAGAACAGAGTTTGACATCACTTATTCGCTCTCTTGAAGATAAAAAAACGATTGAAGAGTTAAAAAGTGAAAATAGATATTCTCAGGTTGAAGAATTATTTTTTAAATTGCCTGCTACTGAAAAAGTTCGGCTTTTAGAAGATTTTGATGCTGAGAAAAACTTAACCGTTCCATACTTAGCTTACAAAGAGGCTGAGGTTGCTTTTAAGGAGGGTAATAAAGAAAAGGTTAAGGATTACTATGCTTGGATTGAAAAACGGTATGGGGCCAATAATGAAATTATGAACTTGATGAAGAATCTTGGCGTCAGAACTGAAAATGGCAATGCGAAAGTTGATCTTCATTATGTTGGGGTCGTTCTACCAATAAGTGGTGATAAAAAATCCTTGGGAGAGAGAGCGCTCGCGGGAATTGACATCGCGATGGAAGAATTGGGAGCTGACCCATCAAAAAAATATCGTCTGGAAATGAAAGATTCGCAAGGCTCTGCGGCCACGGCAGCTTTTGCGGTGAAGGACTTAATTGAGGTAAATAATGTAGGTGCCATTATTGGTGGATTAACCCCAAATTCTGCGACAAAAGAGTATTTGGAAGCCAAGAAACATGGTGTGCTTTTCATTTCTTTATCACCGGTATTTTTGCCAAAAGAAGAAAAAAATCATTTATTAATTGAGGTACCAGCTTCTATTGAATCTCAGGTTAAGCATCTTTTTTCACCGCAAATGATTACCAAACTTGGAAGCCGTCCAGCGATTATTTATCCTCGAAATGAACTCGGTGAAGCTTATGCCAATGAGTTTTGGAGACGTTCGAAAATTCAAAATATGGATGTAACGGGCATTATTTCTTTTGATCGCAATTCAATGGATTTTAAAGATCCGGTCAAAAATCTTTTAGGAATAAAGTTCACAAGAGAGCGAGAAGAAGAATTAGCAATCGTTAATGAAATAAGTAATCTTGAAAAAAATAAAAGTATAAAACGCATTCAAAATCTTCAACCACAAATTGATTTTGATTGGGTGTTTGTGCCGGCACTACCAAAAGAAGTTGTTCAAATTTTGCCTAACTTTAATTATTTCGATGCATTTAATTTGAACTATGTAGGGGTCCCAAGTTGGAGATCTGAATTGATGACCAATGAAGGTTATCGCTATGGAAATGTTTTCTTTCTTGATGAATCGCTTGGAACAAATGAAACACCATTTACTCAAAAATATGCACAGAAATTTAATAAACAACCAAAGTTCGTTGAAACGATTTCATACGATTCTTTGAAAATTATTTCAAATATTATCGAAGCAGATCAGAACATTGCTACACTTCAAGATCTTGATTTGGCCTTGACTAAAAAGTCTAGTATCCAAGGTGAAAGTGGTTCGTGGAAACTGGATGAAAACATTTGGATGAAAGACATCGCAACTTTTAAAATTAAACGCGATGGAGTAGAAGCTTTATAGTTAAGCATTTATCTTCCATTGTCCTACCCAATTAATCGGATAATGGAAGATAAAATGTTAATTAAAACTATTTTTTTGCAGCAGCAATTTTCTTTTTGATACGTAGTTTTTTCTTTAATTGAGCAGTTTTTCGTTTCATTTTTAGTTCGATTTGTTTTCTACCTTGGCCCATGATCTCTTTATCCTTTTTTGTCAGTTATTAATTAGCCCCTATAGTATTCAAATCAACAGGGGAAATCTAGTATTTAATTGTTGTGTCCAACCATCTGAAATGATAAATTTTACTATAAACGATTTGGTTTATAGTAAGAATTGGATTCTACCAATGGTTATAGCAAAAAAAGCTGCAACAAGAAGTGTTGCGTCAAAGAAAGTAGTTCAAAAAAAGTCTCGTGAAAAGACTTTGGCGAGCCATAGTGCAAAAAAACGCGTTGAGGTTTTAAAAGACATCGAAGACCTAAAAGAAAAACTACGCTCGCGCAGAATTCATGGAAACGAAGATAAAAAGAAAATCGCACGCGACATGCTCGAGCGCTATACAGGCCATGATATTAAAGACTTTCAGAAGCAAATTATTCTCACAAATTTTCACTATTACGTAGAACGCTTCAATGCACTACTGCCAGATAGTCATTACACGCAAGGCTCGGCCTTTAAAGCGTCATCTTCTGCAAAAGCTAAAGTTACAATTATCGAATTTGGTGTAGGATCTGCTATGGCCGCCCTCATTGGGGAGTTATTGGCGGTTGTTGAACCAAAAGCGGTTCTCTTTTTAGGATTAGCAGGAGGAGTACACCCTTCACTTGAAGTGGGTGATTTTGTTTTACCTATTGCCTCTATTAGAGGTGAAGGCGTCACTCAGCATTTTTTACCTGAACAAGTTCCAGCTCTTCCTACTTTTAAAGTGCAAAAATTTGTTT
>Ga0114965_10016_pt1 | contig 19113 bp, 20 predicted proteins | sample C_140205_EF_Meta_FD_87024 | JGI IMG/M metagenome (GOLD analysis project Ga0114965, IMG submission 87024) | Freshwater microbial communities from Lake Croche, Canada to study carbon cycling - C_140205_EF_MetaG | ecosystem: Environmental > Aquatic > Freshwater > Lake | place: Lake Croche, Canada... | reverse complement strand
TTTGAGTAAGAATATGCCTGGGTAGGTTGATGGTAACAACTGTGACTTAGGAAGTTTAGGGTTAGATGGGTCTTATCCCACCAACGTGAACATCCATCATTGCTGTCAATGAGCACAAAAGGATTTAAGTTGCTTGGCGTTTACGGGTGGCTCGAATACCAAATCATTTTCAGCGCTTGGAATTGCTTAGCCTATAAGTGCTAGATGTGCTTAAGTAATCCCAGTCCAATGCCGACGACTTCACTGATATGTTGTAGCGACTATTTTCGACATGATCGCGATTCATTGTTCAAAATGGAAGCCTTGACCAACGCTGCAGGGAATGAAGCTCACAAAAAAAACTAATGTTATGGATTGATCGTTGCCCCTGGAAAAGATTGATTTGATGAAGACAAGAAGTCTAAAGCTAAAAGTCTAGCGTCTGCGAGACCTGAGGTTGCCGCAAAGCCAGCTGAGAAAGTTTGAGTTCTTTGTACTGGCGGAAAAGGAGGGATTCGAACCCTCGATACGGCAAAAACCGTATACTGGATTTCGAGTCCAGCGCATTCGACCACTCTGCCACTTTTCCGGGTGTCAATCCAACACTAAATTGTGGTTGGGTTTATAAGTCGTTTCAATACTAAGAAGGCAACAGGAGAGATCCCTGAGCCCAAGCCATCAAACCAGATTCATGTCGCCCAAGAATTGACCGCCACGCTCAATTTGAATGTCACCGTATTGCAGTGAGCCCGTGACTTTTCCTGTTGAGCGAATGATCAATAGTTCGCGACTCACGACGCTTTGATTGATCTGGCCATGCACATCGACCAAATTGGCGGTGGTGTTGCCTGAGACCGAGCCCGTTGGGCCAATGAATACGTCTTGAGCTTCGAGTTCACCTTGAATTTGACCATCAATCCTGGCCTGATTGGGTGCTTTGATGGAGCCTTGGAACGTGACGCCACGGCCAATGAAAATGCTGTTTTTTGATGTAGTGTCGTTCATTCTAAATCCCGTCAAAGTGAATTATTGATCATCATAAAGCAAGATACGCGGTTTTGCAAAGGCACTGATCGCTGGCCTTATGTATTTCAGTGGTTGTCAGGGAGTTCGATCTTGACTTCCAAAACTTCCAAATTGTCTTGTCTTTCCAGGTTGACTTTGATGTCATTGGGGTTGATGGAGACGTATTTGGATAATACGGCCAACAACTCTTTTTGCAAGGCAGGCAAATAATCGGGTTGATTGAGTCGACCCTCACCCCTCTCATGGGCCAAGATGATTTGTAGCCTCTCTTTGGCCAGGGATGCTGTTTTTTTTCTCTCCCCGAGCAATAACGACAAGATAGACATCACTCATCGACCTCCGAAGATGCGTTTTAAGAGACTGGGCTTGCTCGCTTGCGTAAAGCGCATGGGCACTTCTTCGCCTAAAAAGCGCGCAATCACATCTTTGTAAGCCTCAGAGACATCGGTTTGGTTCATGTGAACTGCAGGCAAGCCTTGATTGGAGGCTTGAAGAACCACCTCAGACTCGGGGATGACGCCAAGCAGAGGAATTCGCAAAATGTCTTGAATATCATCCAAGGACAGCATTTGTCCTTCTTCCACTCGGCTCGGGTTATATCGGGTGATGAGCAAGTGCTCTTTGATGGGATCAAGCCCCTGAATAGCCCGCAAGGTTTTGCTGCTGAGCATGCCCAAAATTCGGTCTGAGTCACGAACGGAGGAGACCTCTGGATTGGTCACCACCAAAGCTTCGTCAGCGAAGTGCATGGCCATCATGGCACCTGTTTCAATGCCTGCGGGTGAGTCACAAACGATGTAATCAAACTTCATCTCCATGAGTTCATTGAGCACACGCTCAACACCATGTTGGGTGAGTGACTCTTTGTCGCGAGTTTGGGAGGCGGCCAAGACAAATAAATTGTCGCATTGCTTGTCTTTGATCAAGGCCTGATTGAGGGATGCCTCGCCATTGATCACATTGATCAAGTCATACACCACGCGGCGCTCACAGCCCATGATCAGGTCCAAGTTTCTCAACCCCACATCAAAGTCGATCACAGCGGTTTTGAAGCCTCTGAGCGCCAAGCCTGAGGCAAAACTGGCACTGGTGGTGGTTTTTCCGACGCCTCCTTTTCCGGAGGTGACCACAACGATTTTTGACATAAAGACAGTCCCTTAGAGCATAAAAACTAACAGCCTAGAGTTTAATGGATGCAGGCGCGTTTTTGAGGACCCAATTCAAATAGATTTCATCCCAAAACCTGCATGACCAGTTTGTCGCCCTCTAGGCAAACTTGTGCCCCTTTGCCTAGGAATTCTTTCGGGATATTGACCTCGCTGGTGCGGTAAATGCCTGCAATGCTGAGCAATTCAGCTTCAAGGCAAGAGGTGAAAATTCTGGCGCTGGTATCGCCCTTTGCCCCAGCGATGGCCCTGCCTCTGAGGGGCGCATAGACGTGAATGTGGCCATCGGCCATGACCTCGGCACCCGGGTTGACCATGGCCAAGACCACCAAATCGCCTCCTTTGGCGTAAGCCCGTTGGCCTGAACGCAATGGTTTGGTGATGATCAAGGTGTTGGCTTGGGGGACCAAAACTTCACGCACCACTTCAGTGATTGACTCGCTCAAAACGCCATGTTGAGCGGTAGGCGCCGACTGGGCTTCTTCGATTGCGGACTTTGGTGAGAGTTCTGCGGCAGTGGGTTTGCCTTGAGTCAGGTATTGTGAGGCCTCAAAGAGACCCGCTTTTTGCACTTGATCGACCCAAAACGGATCTGTGTATTTGACGGCGATGGGGTTGAGCCCATGTTTTTTCATGATGGCGCACAAAGCCAACAAATCAAGTGTTTGGCCCTCGGTACCTGGCAACTGCATCAAATCGATCACAGCGGGCTCACCACTAAAAAACCCGGGATTTTCTGCTAGCCGCTGATTCAATTCTTGCTCCAAGAGCGCGAAATCTTGCGTTTTGACAGTCAATGCCATCAAGGGCAAGTTGGCATTTTTGATTTCAAAAGAGGTGGTTTTGGATCTCATGGGTCTTGTGTTTCACCTCAAAGGGGCGTTTTGTCGTTGTGCCCAATGGGCTTTGAATCAATCTAAAAATGAACGTATTTTGCCACTGTGTGGGTACGATCCTGTGGAGGTGCTCAGTTGATGGACCAGCCCCATGTTCACCAGGATCATTTTCATGGCCTAACACTGGAGAAAGTGATATTTGTCACGAAATTGGAGTATAAAGAAAGGCTTAAACCCTGATGCTGAGTTCGTTTGGCGGGTTACCTACTTAATTTTTTTCGATTTGGTGTCGACATCATTTCATCATTTCTCGGGCACGCACTGCAAACTAGACAATGTTGGACGAAATCAAATGGTCTATCTCGGATGCTGAACGTCTTCAACAGTTAAGGCGACAGGCAGGCCTGACTGTGCCTGATTTGGCCAAAATGAGTGGGATCTCTGAGGCTCAGATCGCCCAGCTCGAGGGCGATGGTGACTCGCTTTTTTACAGCTCTCGCATCAAATTCACGGTGGGCAAACGCCTGACTTTGCAGATCATCGAGCAAACTCAATTGAAGAGCTCGTCAATTTTGAATCCCCACGCTCAAATACCATCCCCTTACAAGGATGCACATCACGCTTTGCAAGCCATTGAGGAGATGAGTCGGCGCAATTTGGATGCAAGTCCTTTGACAGACTTATATTGGCGTGCTCGTGTTGAATTGGTGCGTTTGATGCAGTCCAAGTATGTGTTGGCGTCTCTGGCCATGATGGTGGTCATGGTCAGCGTATCGGTGATTGAAAGTTCTCCCTCCGAAAGTGGTCAAGTTCAGGAGACTCATCCGAGTCATTTGTTGGCTTTGACCAAGTCCATCATCGTTCCAGTGTTTCAAATCAACGATTGGGCGCAAGCCCAATGGGGGCTTTGGTTCTCGCAAAGAAACACTGCCCTTCATGAAACCCATGAACAAAAGATAGCCAATCCGTTGTCACCCAATCAAGGCTCTGTAGCTCATTTGGCCGGAGCGGCCGGAGTGGCCGAATTGGCGCCCTTGTCGATGAACCCATCTACAGGCATCACGGCATCGCTACAAGATGGCGCCAATTCCATGAAAACGCCACCAGTTCAAGCCCAAGACTGTCAATTCAACCCCCAGGGCGGGACGGAAGTGTTTTCAACATCCACCTATCGCCCAGCGACTTACGTTTACTTGGTGGCCAAGAAAGAGACCACGGTGTGCATTCAAGATGGGCAACATGTCATCAGCCAAGTGAAATTAGTAATCGGTGGATCACAAAGTGTGTATGGAACGCCTCCATGGCACTTAAGGCTTCAAGATTTGGATGCCGTGGACGTGTTTTTTCAGGGGCATCGGATCTTATTGCCCCCTTCGGATGACCCTCAATTCACGCTGATTCAATTTGCTCAAGACACCCACCACTGACGTCCAAGTGGTTTAAGTTCTGTGCTCTTCGTGCCGATCAATTGAAGTCGGCTGTTGAGGTTGAGGAAAACTGTGGGGATTGACCCATGAGGGGACTTTTACTGTGAGTCTAGGTCCAACATGATTGCCCTAAATTTTAGGGTTAGCAACTTGAATGCCCTGAAAAGAGTACTAAAGGGAACAAAAATTGTAAAGAGATCGAATTTGTCATCAACGAATACTGTCCAAAAGGGTTTTAATTTTTGATAAATTGCCTAAAATGCACTTCCCGCTTTCAATTCTTACTTTGATCCATTGAGCTAATCGACAACTATGCAACTCATGTGGTTGTCCGGACCTACCGGACGCATTCAAACAGTTTCCATCACGAGTGCCACGATCGTTCGTGCTGCGCTCGCTTTGGCTGTCTTTTTGGTGGTCATGGGGTTTTTGTTGAACCTGTTGGGTTTGCGAATTGCAGTTGAGCACAGTCCTGAATTGGCCAGAAGTTTGGGTGGGGTGACGACCGAGTCGGAACAGCTCAAGATGGAGTCGGTCTATCGAGAAAAGCTCGAAAGTATGAATGAAGCGATGCAAGGCACGATCAAGGAGATCAAGCAGCTTGAATCCATTAAGAACAAGTTCATGGAAATCGCTGTTCCTGCTGGCTTTAAAGACAAAGGCAACGGCAAAGGCGACAGTCTTGGTGGCCCATTGGTGCCCTTGAAGTCGAGCGATACTTTTTTCCGTCAACCCTTGGATGTTGAGCTCAAAGCGGCTGAACAAGATGTGATTCATTTGCACCAAGTGGTGGTCTCAATGCAAACTCAGTGGCAAGACCAGCTCAACTGGCTCCATGCCCTGCCTCTGGGAATTCCCGTTGGCGGAGAATTCAGGTATTCCAGTGGATTTGGCATTAGAAACGATCCTTTTACAGGACAGTTGGCCATGCACGAAGGCATCGATTTTTCCGCTGAATCGGGTACGCCTGTGATTGCATCTGCTGATGGTGTGGTGCTTCGTTCCAGTTGGGATGCCAGTTATGGCAATGTGATTGAAGTTCGCCACGGAGAGGACTACGTGACCCGCTACGCGCATTTGCGCAAACGGTTGGTCGAGGAGGGGGATCGTGTGGTTCGAGGTACTCCACTGGGGGAACTGGGTTCCACTGGCCGCTCCACTGGGCCGCATTTGCATTACGAAATGTTCAAAAATGGCAAATTGATCAATCCCATCCAAATCATTCCAATTACTTCGGGCTAGTCTGGCTCTCTTAACCCGTTTGGGAAATATCATGTTTGAAAAGCTCAAAGACAAGTCCTTGAATACCTCCAATGAACGGTTCGATACATTGATTGGTAAATCCGCTCAAATTCATGGTCGATTGGTGCTTTTGGATAGTGTTCGGATCGACGGCAAAGTGATTGGCAACATTGAGACTGCGCCAGACCACAAAGTTTCTGTCGCCATTGGTGTTTCTGGCGAAGTCAAGGGTGACATCACCGCTCACCGTGTCATGGTTGCTGGCAAAATCGAAGGCAATATTTATGCTGATGAGCGCGTTGAGTTTCACAAAGACTCAGTGGTCCATGGCGATATCTCTTATGGATCAATCGCGGTTGAGCACGGCGCAAAACTATTGGGCTTGGTGATTCAAAACTCAGGCAGTTCTAGTGCGCAAAATGATGCGAAAACCGTGATTCATAACGCCCAAACCATCAAAAATACTTGATGCAATTCTCTTGTGCTCTGCGCTTGTGTGGCCCAGGGCACTTCTTTCTTCCCCATCCCCTGCGATTTAAAAGTCTTCAAGTCATGTGTTTGAATGCATTGAACATATGGCCAGTGAGTATTTCAAAAGGGTTCGCCAGTTGCCAACACCTAGTACGCTGGCGTTCTTTGCAATAGATTCAACTTTACTTTTTGTAGTTCTTATGTGTTCATAATTATTGGACACGAAGCCCAAAATGATGATTTTGAGTATTTATGTGGCTTTTCTGTCTGCTTATCAAACACATTATTTTTTGCGAAATGAAATGGCAGAAATAGTTTGTTAAAATTTTCCCCAAGGAGTTCACATGACCAATCAGCCAGAATCTTTTGAAAGCGTCGTCATTGGAGACGGAGTCGTCGTTAAGGGGACATTTACTGTACCGGCAAAGGCCGTTGTTAACGGTGTCATTGAGGGTGACTTGACCGCAGAAGAGGTGTTGGTTGGACCAACCGGAAAGATCACTGGACGAGTTTCAGCAAAAGTCTTGGATGTACGTGGCGAGTTGCACAACACCATCATCAGTGAAAAGAGCTTGATCATTCGCTCAACGGGCAAGATTGCAGGCAAAGTTCAATACGTTGAAATCGAAATTGAAAAAGGCGGCGAGGTTGAAGGCACGCTCACCCAGTCTGGTCCTGGCGCTCCTCCTTCATTGCCGCCATCCCAAACCGTTGCAGTGACCTAACGTCAGTTTTTTGAAGCCATGAGTTTTACAAGCACATTGTGGATGTGGTTGAGATCCATGCCGCAAATGGTGGCTATGGGTTGGACTCGTGAGTACCAAGACGCTCGCATCATCTGGGAGCAAAATGCAGAACTGCGTTATTTCAACTTCTCTGGTGCCTTGCAGCGAATGTTGGTTCGGGGGCTCATTGTTTTTTCGCTCTCGATGCTGGGCTTTACTCTTGTTTTGACAGCGTTGAGCTTGGATCTTTATTGGGGTAGGGCGAGACTTGAGCAGTCCCATCAAGCGGTGTTTAGAGCTTTGATCAGTTCCTCATCCGGTTTAGACGACTCAGACACGGCCAATATCAGTGAGGACCAGATGCTCACGTTGGCACAGACCATCCGCGACAGGGATATGAGCATTCGACGTTTTGTGGACACTTCAAAGGTTGCTGTTTCACAAGAAAATGAGGGTTTGAGAAATCAGCTCGATGCTTCTGGCTTGACTGAAAAAGTCATCAACATCATCCAGCGAAATGCGCCTAGCGGTGGGTTCTCTTCAAACAATGACATTAAAAACAACCCCTTGCTTAGAGGTAAAGTTGCGGATGACATGGCATCGAATCGTGAAATGCGTGAGGTTTTGGCGGCTTTACCCTCTAAAATGCCAGTGACCAGTTTCACAGTGTCTTCAGATTTTGGAATTCGCAAACATCCTTTTACCAATCAACCGCATTTTCACACTGGTGTTGATCTGATCAATGAGGACAAAGATGACCGTGTTTACCCTGTCAAGCCGGGTGTGGTGGTCCTGTCACAAGTTCATTCGACATATGGTAAGACGGTTGTCGTTCGTCATTCGAATGGAATTGAGTCACTTTATGCGCATTTGGCTAGCATTTCCGTTCAAGTTGGCGATAATGTGGGAAATGAATCGGTACTTGGATTGATTGGCAACACGGGTGTTTCCACCGGAAAGCACCTTCACTTAGAAATTTTAGTTGGCGGTTATCCAGTCAACCCACAAAAGGTTATTCGCACAGCGCAGTATGTTCAAGAAGTCCAAAATCAGAAACAGTAGTCTTGTAGAAAAAGTCGTTGCCTCTTTGGATAAAGACACGAAAAATAACAACACCATCATTCAAACCACCTATAACGACGATCCAGTTCAAGTTAATATAGTCTCTTCGACGCCAGAGCCCATTATTCAAGATTCACCCTCAGATTCATCTTTAAACGCCATGTCTACACCACCCGTTGAAAATCTGCCTGCTACAGGCACACCTTACGCCCCCGCTCCACGCTCCAATGTCATGGACATGTTGGCACCTGCTAATAGCAAGCCATCAATCTTGAGCGAAGGTTTCTCCTTTCGTGGTGAAATCAACGCCAAAGGTGCAATTCATGTTGAAGGCACGTTGAATGGTCAGATTCAAGTCAATGAACTCACCATTGGGTCCAAAGGTGCAGTTGAAGGTGTGGTCAGTTGCCACAGTTTGCATATCAAGGGGAAATTTGCTGGAACAGCTATTTGCAATGAATTGATCGTGACCTCTTCAGCAACAGTGGATGGTCACGTTGTCTATCAGACTATTTCGGTACAAAAGGGCGCATCGATCAAGGGCGAGTTGTTGCTAGATAAATAAGCGCTTGCATTCAATCATGTCACTGGCCCCAAGATGAGTTCTGACACCGACATCAACGGTGCTTTATTGCGCCTAAAACGTGAGGAAATGGGCTGGACTTTGGCAGATATGGCTGCCCGTGCTTGTTTGTCAACGAAGCAAGTCAAGCAACTGGAAGATGGTGGAGACAGTGCTTTTTATAGCCTGGCCATCAAATTAACAGTCGCCAAAAAAAATGCCCAAATTCTTGGAATCACTGAAGATGAACTGTTTGGTCAAAACTTGGTCGACGAAGAGACCATAGAGCTTTCAAGCCAGACACAGTCACTCGCTCAAGAGGCCATCGTTCAACCAGAGCTTGCACAAGAGATGCTTGCGACGATACCTGCATCACTAGAGTCTAAGCCTGGTGCTTTGACTGAAAGTCTTCAAGCCAATGCTCCGTTGGACAAAGTGCGTCCAAGTCAAGAGCTTAAGCCAGATGCTCAGCCCAATGACCTTGCCGTCAAACAATCTATTCCTTCTGTTGCGCCAGTAACCTCTACAGTTACAGAAGCCAATATAAAAGTAGATGGGATTGTGACGAATGCTGAATCAGAACCTACACACCCCCTTAAAAAACCACAGACCGCAAACCTGAGCGAGCAAAGCAGTTCTGTGCCATTGGCTTTGTCGCTGCCCTCCAATGAAAGTCATCTCAGTGATTCCGCGGACACTGCGGCATCCATGGGTTTTGGCGTGAAATTGTTATTGGCTTTGCTGGTCATCTTTGGGCTGGTTTTGATTGTGGAGCCCAAGGCAAAGGACGATTTCTTGGATTTCTTTAAAAATTCAGGCTTGATCATCAACTCAGACTCCGCTTCTGAGCGTGAAGCCATGCCTGTTCCATTGCAGCTGACTGAGGTCCCGACAGCTGATTCCCCCGTGGAGGAGAGCAAATCTCCCAACGGCCCTATTGGTTCCAATGCAACAATGCCAAGTGACAGTAGCGGTTCCAATTCAACAGCCAAGGTGGGCACATCATCAGTGCCGATCAACTCCAATTCAAAGCCTGACACTGGCACAACGGCCCAAAATCCAGACAATTTGAATACCCCCAATTCCAAGCCAGTCAATACAAAGTCTGTCTTGATCAACAATATGTCTCCCAGCTCCGTCCCAAATGTAAATTCAGCGTCATCGACCAATTCAGCCACTTCAAGCAATACAACTTCAAGTGGTACTCCATCTCAGGGTGCGCTTCAAACGAAAGAGTGAAAGTAAAGGTAACTTTACATTGAGTGAGCTGTCATGGGTAAAATAGGATCGTGTTTTTTGATGGCCAGACTTGGCGAGAGGTCGAATCCAATTTGCACAAATTTTGTTATCATCAAATAGTCAATTTAGCATCATCATTTAGGAGCATAGCAATGACATCACGTCGCGAATTTTTCGTCAATTTAACCCTCATTGGAACAGCCTTGGCTGGCGGTCAAGTTTTTGCTCAGGCCACCCTGGCCGAGAGTGATCCACAAGCTACTGCTTTGGGTTACAAAGCCGATACGACCAAGGTAGATGCTGGAAAATTCCCCAAACATGATAAAGCACAAGCTTGTAAAAATTGCGCCTTGTTCCAAGCCAAGCCCACTGACGCAGCAGGCGGGTGCCCACTGTTTGCTGGCAAACAAGTGTCCGCCAATGGATGGTGTAGCGCTTACAATAAAAAAGCCTAAATTCTTTTGAGTCAAGCGCCTAGGCAGTGAGCAATGAAAATGTTGCTCATGCCTAGGCGTTGTCATTTGTGAGAGTTCTTGGCTGAGCTATATTTTGTGCTTGTAAAAGTCAAGTAGAAGTAAAGACAAATAATCAATGTGATTTGATGAATCAGTTCAAGGCTGAGATCATCAAATCATCCAATATCCCCAGGGCTGATTATTAAAGATTCATGTAGAACATAGACAAACAATGCATCCTATTTCCACTCCAGCTGAGTTGAGCTCGTCTTTTTTGGGCGTGTCTCGTGGGGCGCAATTGTCAGTTATTGTCCCTACATTCAATGAGGTTGACAATGTCGAGGTAATCATTGAGCGTGTGAGACATGTCTTGAATGGAATCCGCTGGGAGATCATTTTTGTTGATGATGACTCTCCCGATGGAACCGCAGCCAAGGTGAAATCCATCGCTATGCTTGATCCTCAAATCAGATGCATCAAGCGCATTGGTCGCAGAGGTTTGTCCAGTGCTTGTATAGAAGGCATGATGTCAAGCAGCGCAGATTTCTTGGCCGTAATGGATGGCGATTTACAGCATGATGAGTCGCTATTGTCCACGATGATGGATATCATTTCTAAAGATGATGTTGAGCTTGTGGTTGGAACAAGGTATATGGAAGGCGGCGGCGTAGGAGATTGGGATAAAAAGCGACAAGCGTCTTCGCGTTGGGCAACCCAATTAAGCCAGAAACTCTTGGGGGTAAGTCTGAAGGATCCAATGAGTGGGTTTTTTATGATCAAACGCCATGCATTCGAATCATGTGTTGGCAATCTTTCCAGTATGGGATTCAAAATATTATTGGACATAGTCGCATCAGCGCCTAAGCCTCTTGTTTTTAAAGAAGTTGCATTTCAATTTCGTGAAAGACATGCAGGCGAGAGCAAACTTGATCAACGCGTCATATGGGATTACTTTTTATTGTTGATCGATAAAAAACTAGGCTCACACATTCCAGCTTCCTTGATCTCGTTTGGAATCATTGGTTCAATTGGCGTGTTGGTCCATTTGAGTATTTTGGGGATTTGTCTAAATGTCTTGAGTTTGTTATTCACCAGTGCCCAAATATGCGCCGTATTGGGTGCAATGTTCTTTAACTTTTATCTCAATAATATACTGACCTATAGAGATCAAAAGTTGAGTGGCTTTGATTTCTACTTGGGGTTGATCAAGTTTGTCTTGACATGTAGCGTGGGGGCCGTGGCCAATGTGGGCGTGGCATCATTTATTTATAAAGGCTATGGGTATTGGGTGTTTTCTGGTATGGCAGGTATATTGGTGGGCGTCGTATGGAATTATGTGGCAACATCTTTGGTGGTTTGGCCCAAGAAACGACCTAAAATCAACTCCTAATATTTTTTGCGCAGCCTCAAAGAGCTCAAATTGAGAGCTTAAATCTGTCATGTTGTGGAGTTGGATCATTAAATATGTTTTTAAATCAGTCGATCCAACTTAAACCCTTGGAGAAGGGTGTTTTTTTTATCATTGTACTGGTGCACTTTGCATTGGCAATGTCGTTTCATCTCTCTCCCGATGAAGCTCACTACGCTTTGTATGCAAATCATTTGGATTGGAGTTACTACGACCACCCACCCATGGTTGGATGGGTTCAGTGGCTCATGTCCCAAGTAAGCGAAACTGATCTTGTCATGAGACTGGTGCCCATGTTTTGCTGGGTGTTGAGTGCTTATATGTCAATGGTCTTGTGTCAAAAATTTCAGGTCAAGTATGCTGTGCGAAATGAAGTCAGCGCTGAAAAATTACCTGATCAGTTACCAAAAATTCGCAGCATCTTGATACTTTGGATTACCTCGCCGTTGTTGAACCTCTTGAGTATTGCATTGGTTCCAGATTGTTTATTGATGGCGTTGGTGGCGGCCTTGATGTTGTTGACCTGGGAGATGGCCAACTCAAGGAATGTCCCAACGATACAGCAATGGGTGGTACTTGGCATTTTGTTGGGTTTTTGTGGTCTTTCCAAATACACTGCTATCTTTTTCGCAATGTCTGCAGCCTTTGTACTCTTTAAAGTCCATGGTTTCAAACTTTTGATAGAAAAAGGTTTTTGGCTGGCGATCGGAATCGCATTTGTGATGATCACTCCAGTGCTTTACTGGAATTTCAAGCACGAGTGGATTTCATTCATCTATCAATTTGGTCATGCATCAGGATCACAAACCTGGCAATTGCACAAAAGCATTGTGTATTCGTTGGTTTTGTTTTTTGCGTTTGGACCTTTGCTCATCGTCGGTTTGGTATCTAATAAACGAGTGAAAAATCCAAACCCGGTCTTGAAGGTATTCACCAAAGGTTCGAATCGAGCTGAGTTCTCGGAAAAGTTGGACAAAGCAAGTATGACAGACTCTATGTTTTCGTGGATCTTTGCATTACCAACTTTTTTAATATTATTGATTTTAGCGGGCCGAGGTAGTGCCCTGCCACATTGGATTGCACCCGCTTGGGTCGCCTTAATTCCTTTGGCGGCATTGGGACTTGATCGATGGAGGCCATTGAAAACAAAGTGGTGGATGGGTGTATTGAGCTTCCAAGTGGTTAGTTGTATGGCAATGGCTGGATTGTTACTTTCTGCAGGTTTTGGAGCCGAAATTGACGAGTCAGCCATTAGCTTGGCTGGCGAGAAGCCAGTTTCAGCAAAGCCCAATCCATTTGCTGACTTAATCGGATGGGATCAAGCAGCGAAAAAAGCGGTTGAGTTGGCTGTCCTTAACCATGTGGATACTTTGGCCGTCATGAATTGGACGCTTGCTAGTCGAATCGCTTGGTATGCTAGGCCAATGGCAGTTAAAGTCATTAAAAGCCATCATGATCAATTCGATTTATGGTTCGGTCCAATGCATCCAGATGACGACGTGATATGGGTAGATTGGTCGCTGATGACATTTGATCCACCCGTTGAAGATCAACAATTTGAGTCTTGTGAGCAATTGGAACAAATGCCAATCAAGCGCATGGGCAGGCAGGTCGCTCACTTTAATTTTTTACTTTGTAGAAGTTGGCAGGGGAATCATCTTTCGAGATGAAAGTTTAAGAAATGATCAAGCCAAAAGAAAACAAGAATGCAATGAATAACACATTCATGAATGGTCGTTTTAATTACCATATCTTGGTGAGCTTTATCATATTGGTTCTGGTCATTACCTCGCACTTGTGGTTCAAGGAAGTAAATCAGCAATTCTTTATTGGTATCAATGGATACTCAAAATTCATGGATCCAAGCATTTGGTGCAGCTTGACTTTATTTGGGGATACATCAATCCTATGGCCCATCCTAGTACTCTTCATGTGGAACAATCCTCGAACAGTTTTTGCGGCTGTATTTGCTATCCCATTCGGTGGAACTTTGTCAGTACTTTTAAAGCATTTATTCAATGCACCTAGACCTGCACAATGGACTGGAGCAACTGACATCACAATTTTAGGACCGGTTCTAACGGGGAATAGTTTCCCATCAGGGCACACCATCACAGCTTTTGCCGCCGCTTGCGCGATCCTCGTGACAATTGAATTTGAAAATAAAATCAAACAGAAATTCATCGCTCTGTCGATATTTGTATTTGCGTGTCTTATAGGATTGTCACGAGTGATGGTGGGTGCTCACTGGCCGTATGATGTTTTCGCAGGAGCGTGTGTGGGGTGGATAGGAGGGATTAGTGGGTTGATACTTGCTGATCGATTGGAGATTTTTTGGCAAAAAATAATCATTCAACAAGTCACACTCATTGTATTGTGGCTGGTTAGTTTCTATAATTTATTTAGAGAATTTGAATATTCTCAAGGGGAAGCCGCTGTCTGGATTTCTTTTTCACTAACAACAATAGGGGTAATATTGTTTTTTTTGTCAGGCAAGAAAAACAACAAATCAGTTGCATTTTTTTGAGTTTCTATCCGATTTACAAATTAGTCCTGAAGAAGTAATTTGTTCGGACGATGAGTTGTCTATATAGTCTCCATTCGAGCCAATTCTGGTATTGTTGGATGCGGTTCCTGTGTAATCTTTATTCGGATTTGGTGGTGGTTTTTTTTCTTGCTTTTGATTATTGATCAATTGATTTGCGTCAATTCTGAGTTGAGGTTGGAATTGACTCGAGCCCGGAATATTTGAGTTGAGGGTATTGAATGAGCCTGAATTGGCATTGTTTGACGTCGTTGTAGGATTATTCTGTAGGGTTTGAGAAAAAGATGTTGCACAGCAAAGGGAAAACACGATTGTTGAAAAAATTACAGCAAACACGTCAATTATCTGGCGAAAAATCATTTTGATCTCCAATTCTTTGCGAGTTTTACATTAAAACGAGAGGAAATAAACTACAGTGTTTTGAATTGTATTCAGTTGATCAAAAATCGAGATATCTGTCAAGCGTAAACAGAATTACAGTAGATTAGTCAAACGAATTTTAATATCAGTAATATTGACAGAATTAATTAAAAGAAGAAATTGAATAAGATTGGATTACTCAAAATTGTTGTGATAATCTGTAATGAGATTGAATCTAAATAGTTACTATTGGGGCTTTGAATGGAAATTGTTCAACCGTTGATTGGCATAGTTCTAATACTCGCGATTGCCTTTCTTGTTTCTGAAAACAGAAAGAGCATATTGTTCACTGGCGTTCTTAAGGGTATTGCATTGCAATTCGGTATGGCGCTGTTGCTACTTAAAACGCCAGAGTTTCAAAATATATTTCTTAATTTAAATGATGCTGTTTTGGCTATTCAAAAGGCGACGCTAGCAGGTACATCTTTGGTCTTTGGTTACGTCGGTGGAGGCGTTTTGCCTTTTAAAGAAATCAGTGAAGGTGGATCATTTATCTTGGGATTTCAAGCCCTTCCAATGATATTGATTTTTAGTGCATTGTCATCAGTACTTTATTACTGGAAAATATTGCCAATTGTAGTTAGTATTTTCGCATGGTGTCTCAGACGAGTTTTTGCACTCAGTGGAGCCACGAGCTTCGCAACCATCGCTACAGTATTTGTGGGTATGGTTGAAGCACCTTTGTTGGTTCGACCCTATTTGAAAGATATGAACCGTTCTGAATTGTTCATCGTGATGGCATCAGGAATGGCAACCATATCTGGAACTGTTTTGGTGTTGTACGCTACTTTCTTGCAAAATTCGGTGCCTGGCGCAATTTCACATCTTTTGATTGCTTCCATGATCAGCGCACCTGCTGCGGTAATGCTTGGTTTAATGGTTATTCCGCTTACTGTCGAGCAGTACAAAGAAATTAAAACTGATCAAGTGGACTTGACATCATCAATTAGGAGTTTATTCAATCAAAATCGCAATGATTACTCAATGATTGAATCGTCTGAGCATCACAAACGTGCAAGCTTAATGGATGCGATCAGTGATGGTACATATCAAGGTCTTAAGCTTTTGGCCAATGTCATTGCAATGCTTATTGTTTTGGTTGCACTGGTTGCATTGGTTAATAATTTCTTGGGTTATCTACCGAATGTTTTTGGTAGTCCATTGACGCTACAAAGAATAGTGGGATGGTTCATGCAACCTTTTGCGTGGACTTTAGGGCTCGATTGGAGGGACTGTGCGGTTGCTGGTCAATTATTGGGAACAAAACTTGTTTTGAATGAATTCATTGCCTACTTGGATCTATCCAAGATACCTGTTGACGTGTTGTCTGATAAGGGACGGGTTTTGATGACATACTTACTTTGTGGTTTTGCGAATTTTGGTAGTTTAGGCATTGTGATTGGTGGGTTGGGTGCAATGGCGCCACAAAGAAAAAAAGAAATTATTGAACTGGGCGCACGATCCTTGTTGGTGGGTATGCTTGCGACTTGCTTATCAGGATCAATGGCAGCCATAATTTTGTTCGGATTTTAAAATCTTCGATCAATCGACTTGGAAATTGCACATGCCAATCAATGCCCAATTGATAAAGGCGCACTCATTCCATGAGGATGGGCAGCTAGATGATGCCAGGCTAATCTATGAGGGTATCTTACTCATAGAGCCTAGCCATTTCGATGCATTGCAGTTGCTCGGGATGTTAATGGCTCAGTTAGGATTTGATCAGGAAGCACTTCAATTGTTACTAAAGGCGGTCGAAGTCAATCAAGGCAATGCAATTGTTTTCAATAATTTGGCTTTACTGTTGAGTAAACAGAGGGATTATTTGTCTGCAATTCATTATTTTAGTAAAGCGATAGAGGTCAATCCAAGTTACGCGGAAGCTTATTACAACAGAGCTATTGCATTACAAATTTCGGGAGACTTTGAGATTGCAAAGTCTAGTTATCTCAGTTGTATTGCCATCAATCCAGAATTTTTTAGTGCGCACATCAATTTAGGATTCATCTCTGAGTTGAGAAAAGATTATGATTCAGCTTTGATTCACTATAAGAATGCATTGAATCTTAAGCAAAATTATGCGCCTCTTTACTTTAATTTGGGTAATGTTTTTAAAGAGTTAAATCAATTTAAAGATGCCATTGAAAATTATGATCTTGCATGTCATTTTCAGAAAAATTACAAAGAAGCCTTGTTTAATAAAGCTTGTGTATTTGAACTAGAGGGTGAATTTGAAAATGCATTGACGACATATGATGAAGTTCTTGAATTGGATTCAAAATACATTGAGTGTTATATCAATAAATCGATCATCTTTTGTAAATTGCGTAGATTCGATCAAGCCCAGATTGCTATTGAAGGAGCTTTGCCTTTTCAGCGCGATCATCCCGCGGTATTAAATCAACTAGGGATAGTCTTGCGGTGCTTGAAAATGCATTCTTTGGCATTGGAGAAGATTTCTGAGGCCTTGAGCATAGATCCTCAGTTTGCACTTGGGTATGTGAATCAAGGCAATGTCTTGACTGAATTGAATAAATTTTCATTGGCCTTGGAGAGTTACAACCGTGCACTTGAGCTTGAGCCTGGTATGGCGAAAGCGCAGTGGAATAGAGCGTTACTTTTATTGCAAATGAAATTCTTTGATCAAGGTTGGTCTGAGTATAAATATCGATGGAGCGGGGCAGATTTTAAAACCACTCAATTAAAAACAAATCGACCATATTGGCAACCTGGCGATCGAGATAAGCGTTTACTCATTTGGTCTGAGCAAGGTATCGGCACTGAGTTCATGTTTGTAAATTTTTTGACCAAGGCACACCTCATGTCTCACCAAATTGAAGTTCATGTGGAATCTCGGTCTTTGGATATTTATCGCCGGTCTTTTCCCAGTTTGAAATTTTCATCCAATGAAGTACTTTTAGATGAAACAACTTTTGATTGTCACCTACCGATTGGAAGTTTGCCACAATATCTTTTTGTAAATGAGAAAGAATTTAGATCCAATAATCGACCTTATTTGAAAGTAAATCAGTTACTTTGTGATCAATTGCGGTCGCAGTATAAAAGAACTAGACCATTGGTTGGAATCAGTTGGGCCACTAGAAGTCAAACCACTGGTCTAGATAGATCTATCAATTTAATGGAATTTATTGATTCAATTAAATATTTGGACTTGGATTTCATCAGCTTACAGTATGGAGATGTAAAAGATGAAATAAACGAAGTCAATACAAAATTTGGTATCAATATTCAAACTGCCGATTCGATAGACAACTACTCCAATATTGATGGGTTATTGTCTTTAATTCAAGCTTGTGATTTGGTTTTGTCGATCGATAATTCGACAGTACATTTTGCAGGAGCAATTGGGAAAAAAACGTGGGTGATGCTTCCGTTTAATGCCGATTGGCGTTGGTTTAATGATTGGGACCAGTGCATGTGGTACCCAAGCACTAAACTCTTTAGGCAATCAAATCTAGGTCATTGGGACTCAGTTTTTGAGCGCTTGAGACGGGAACTTGCTACACTTTAGTTGAGTCCCTAAATGGGCACTTTTTATACAGGTAGAGAGGCAATTACTTTTTGATCTCTTTCATATCCCCAATGAATTTTCCACCTCGTTCAATTTCGATTTCTGAGTATTCAAGGTTGCCAGTTACTTGACCTGAGGCATTGATCTGAAAATGTTCGCGACAATGAATTTCATCTTTTAAGATACCTGAAACGCTGATGCTGTTGGCGAAAATCTTGCCTGTAACTTGGCCAGTTCGTCCAATTTCGAGGCTACCTGCTCTCAACTCGCCGTCAACAGTTCCGTTGACAGTCGCGTGTCCAGATAATGTGATTGAACCCGTAATTGAAACACCCTCACCGATGTGAATATTGGTGCTCTTATCATTTGCTCTTGATGGCTCTGTTCGAGCAACTAGATTATTGTTATTCGTCGTGGTATCTTGAATAATTGGATACGTTGCCATTTTTAGATAACCTTTGTCAAATGAATAGTTTTGAATCTAAACCATAAATATTGTAAATCTTTTTAATTTAATTCGACATCGAGTGTTCGATATATCTAGTTAAATAGTATAAAAGTATTATTTATATGCTGGACTGATGGGCTGATAAGCGTCAGTCAAACAAAAGCTTCAATATGATTGTGGATAAAAAGAATTTCCGTTTTAATGTATTTTGTATGTTTTGAGTCACTGATTTCTCCATGGCAAACTGTTGGTATATTGATCCGAATTCATTGATCTATGGCTGCCATTGATGCTAAGGACAATACACTTGCTCGGACCGTTCCTGGCAAAAAATATTCGATGCTATGGCGAACGAACACTCAAAGCAATGTCGTCCAATGGCTTACTTTTTTCAAAGCTGATTTTATTGAACGTTGTTCTCTAAAAAAAGATCCCAGTTCATTAATGAAAAACTAAAGTTATTGGCTTTCCCTGGGCTATGTGTTGTATTTGCTGCACGATTTCAAATGGATAACTCAAAACGGATTGGGTCCAAAATAGTGTTAAAATCATTGGCTCGGCGCTTTAGCT
>Ga0114965_10015_pt1 | contig 19542 bp, 20 predicted proteins | sample C_140205_EF_Meta_FD_87024 | JGI IMG/M metagenome (GOLD analysis project Ga0114965, IMG submission 87024) | Freshwater microbial communities from Lake Croche, Canada to study carbon cycling - C_140205_EF_MetaG | ecosystem: Environmental > Aquatic > Freshwater > Lake | place: Lake Croche, Canada... | reverse complement strand
TGTTGGTTGGGCTGTGGTTTGGGGTCGTCGTCATGGTCTTCAATCCAAGGACGCATGGGCTGCAGGCCTTGTGGGCCCTTGGGCCAAGGCCCATTGAACGTGCTCGCGGACCAAGGGGCTTTGATCTTCGATGCGTCGAGACAGGGCCAGCTGGAGGTCTTGTTGCTGTTGGCGATCCTCCGTTTGACGAAGAGCGTTGCCCAGGGCAATGGCCAAGTTCCTCAACCACTGCTCATGGCCTATTCTTCGAATCGCTTGACCCTCGGTGAGACGCAAAAAATCCTCTTCTTGCCACTCCCAAAGTTGCAGCAAACTCGGGTTTTTCAAGTGCTCTTTCTCTTGAAAATCGGCAACAACTGCTATTTGGGCAAATTTGTTCCAAGGACAAATGAGTTGACAGTCATCGCAGCCATAAATGCGGTTGCCCATCAAGGGCCTCAACGCCGCATCGATGGAGCCCTTGTGCTCAATGGTCAAGTAAGAGATGCACCGCCTTGCATCCAGAACATAGGGCGCCACAATGGCCTGTGTTGGACAAACCTCGATGCAAGATTGGCAACTGCCACAATGGTTGCTGGAGTCGCGGGCGTAGCGCTCGCGCTCTGAATCGCTCAAAGCTTGCGTGAGGTCGTGGTTGATGAAAATTTCACCCAAAAAAAACATCGAACCCGCTTGGCGATGCAGCGCCAAGGTGTGTTTGCCGCGCCACCCCAGCCCCGATTGGGTTGCCAGTTGAACCTCCATCACGGGAGCGGAGTCGGTGAAGACACGGTGGCCCAATGGGCCCAGCCGATGTTGAATATTTTCTGCCAACGACTCCAGTCGTTGCTTGATCACCTTGTGATAGTCTCGCCCGCGAGCGTAAAGCGACACCACCGCCTCCTGGGGGGAGTGGAGTCTTGCCCACTCCAACGCAGTCCAGCTGTGCGCAGATTCGGGCGGCGAGGACGTGTTTTTGAAAAGGTCTTGAATCGGTTCGGGTTCTCGGTTTGCTTGGGAAAACTCTTTAGAATGCAAACGTACAAAATCACTTGGCTGGCCCGTGTTTGTCGGGCTGGGTCTAGAGGTTTTGGTTGGACTCAGTGCAGGCAAGTAGTTCATTCGTGCCGTCACAATGCTCATGGTGCCAGGGTGCAAGGCCACGGGTTGTGTGCGCAACAGGCCGTGTCGCTTCATGTAAGCCATCTCGCCATGGAACCCACGCTCAAGCCAAGCCAGCAAGGGGGCCTGGGCACTCGAGAGGTCAACACTGGAGATGCCGATTTGAGAAAATCCAAGCTCTTGTCCCCAAGCTTGGATTTGGTCTAACAATGCCGATGAATCTAGCAAAATAGGTGTCCCTTTGAATATTGCCAAGCGCACAGTATGCATGAAATGGACCGATGAGGGCGAGACCCAAGTTTTCGCAGAGCAATTGGCGCGCCACCCCAGTCTTTTGAACGCCCAAATTTCCTTGACCGGGGACTTGGGTGCGGGCAAAACCACCTTGGTTCGTCATTTGCTCAGATCTTTGGGCGTGACTGGCGTCATCAAGAGCCCCACCTACGCTTTGGTGGAGACTTACCAAGGACAACAAGGCCAGACTCCGCTTGACATCTGGCACATGGATTTTTATCGAATGAGGGACCCTCTGGAGTGGGAGGAGGCGGGGTTGAGGGATGTTTTTGTGTCCCCGGGACTCAAAGTCTATGAGTGGCCAGAGCGGGTGATGGGCCTTTTGCCCACACCCAGTCTAGCGATTGAGCTGGCGGTGAATGGGGATGAAAGCAGGCGTGCTACGTTGCACTTTGACCCAACGGTTTGGGATTTTGAGTGATGGACTCCAGTCGTTTGTCCAAGGCCAATGTCTCCAAAGGACAACTCAATCGCCGTGGCTTTGTCCAGTCCGGCGCCTTGGTGCTGCTCCTAGGCACGCAAGAACTGGCCTGGGGTGCCAACATCATGGCGGTGCGCGTGTGGCCTGCCAAAGAGTACACCCGGGTGACCATTGAGTCCGATGTGCCCTTGGGGTCACAACCTTTTTTGGTCTCCAATCCAGCGCGCTTGGCCTTGGACATCAGCGGGGTGGAGTTGAACCCAGCCCTCAAAGAACTGGTTGGGAAAATCAAATCCGATGACCCCTTCATCATGGGCGTGAGGGTGGGGCAGTTTTCACCCGGCGTGGTGAGATTGGTCTTTGACCTTCGCCAAGATGTCAAGCCACAGGTGTTCAACTTGTCGGCTTTGAGCTCAAACCGTGCCGACCAAGTGCAGTATGGATACAGACTGGTGCTTGATTTGTACCCACTCCAAGAGATTGATCCGCTGGAGGCCTTGATTGCACAAAAGATGCAAGACTCCGGTGTGAATGGCGCGACGCCAAGACCCATCCCTCCTGCACAGCCCACCCCACCAACGACCACAAAGTCCTCCGTGGTCAAGGAAGATGCATTGACTGAGTGGCTACAAGCCCAAAATCCCAAGATCTTGGCAACCCCCCTTGACAAGCCCTTGAGCAATGAAGCTTTTGGCCAAAAACCAAACAACGCGGTCAGCTCCTCCCCCAGTGCCATCAGCAAAGTGGAATTGGCCCGACAAGATGCTGCGGGCTCCGTGGCCAACTCGGTGCTTGGGGGCGAGGGCAAGGCTGTTGCGCCCAATGCACTGCCTTCGTCCGGGGCGAACTCTCAGGCGTCGTCCACATTGCCTGTGCCGCCCAGTGTCACGGCCACCAAACCGAATTTGAACGCTCGAGCTCTTTCATCCGGCCCATCGGCAACCAATGATTCCGATCAAATGGATCGATTCATCGTCATTGCCCTCGACCCCGGCCATGGAGGAGAAGACCCAGGCGCCATTGGCCCCAAGGGTACGCGAGAAAAAGACGTCGTGCTGGCCATTGCGCAGCAATTGCAAACGCTCATCAACGCGACACGTGTCAAGACGCGCACTGGGGTTTTACCGATGCGGGCTTTTTTGACGCGAGACGATGATTATTTTGTGCCTTTGCAACAGCGTGTTTTAAAAGCCCAACGCGTCAAGGCCGAACTCTTCATCAGCTTGCATGCCGATGCGTTCATGACGCCCAAGGCGAGAGGTGCGAGTGTGTTTGCGTTGAGCCAAGGCGGTGCTTCAAGTGCTGCGGCCATGTGGATGGCCAATCAAGAAAACAAGGCCGATTTGGTGGGTGGACTCAACCTCAAAAGCCGCGATGAGTTGGTGCAAAAAACACTCTTGGACATGAGCACTGCAGCCCAAATCAACGACAGCCTCAAACTCGGCCATGAACTTTTGGGACAAATCTCGCGTGTGGGCATGCTGCACAAAGCTCAAGTTGAGCAAGCGGGCTTTGCGGTACTGAAGGCGCCCGATATTCCCAGCGTTTTGGTGGAAACTGCTTTTATCAGCAATCCGCAAGAAGAAAAGCAACTCTTGATGCCGGAGTTCCAAAAGCAAATGGCCGACGCTTTGGTCGCGGCATTGGTGAGGTATTTCTCTCGAAATCCGCCGTTGGCCAGAACACGAACATGAGGCCGTGGCGAACTGACCGGCTTACCGTCCAGGCTTGGGGTCAAATGGGGTAGATGAAGGAGTTGAGCACCATTTCGCTGTCGTACACACACAGTCTTGAGACCAGTTTGAGCCCCGAATCAGTGCTGGTCCAATGGTCTAGATACTGCCCCACATTGAAGACTTCACTGGTTTGTGTGGGCTTGGTTCTGAAGACCGCATAAGACGTGCTGCTCACCCAAAGTGTCGGGTCTTGCAGTGGGGTGTGCAATGGGGCCTGCATGGGGGCTTGCACCGATGCCGTGAGGCCAGGGGTCAAGGTGCTGCCCAACACCACGGTGCTGCTCACCACATGGCGGGTGTAGTAGGGGGCATGAAAAATGGTTTGCGTCGCGCCATAAATCCGGTCTTTCATCATGCCTTGGCTCTCCAAGTCGATCAAAGCCAAAGGCAAACCACGTTCATGATTTTCTCTTGATCGAACAGTGTAGCGGCCCTCGGGTATGAAGAAGTCTGGCCACAAGTCAAAACGTCTTTCATCCAAAGCACGTGCATACAGCGCGTTGAGACGGTTGATCTCCCACTCCAAGCTTTGTAATTTCTGCAAGGACTCAATGGCCGTCAACTCTCCAAGGCCCACAGTTGTCGAGTTCATGTTGGTTTGCGTGTTTTCAGGCATGGCCCATGACCTCTCGCCAGTAGTTGTACATGCCACGAATCAAGGTTTCGGTGACCATGTGATCGGTCATGGCCACGTCTTTGCCCCCCAATTCGCACAGGGTCTCGCCACCGCGCAAGCCATCACTATTGAATTGCTCAAAGCCGGCTTGGCTGAACTCAATCACCTCTCCGTCATCAGCGCTCACATAACCGGCGGGACCAAACAAATTGGCTTGGCGCAAACGCCGCCGGGTCATCTCTGGGGAATCGTCCTTGAAGCCAAAATGAGTCCATACGAAATCAAATTGTCCATGCCCATTGGGAATGATTTGGCGCGTTGAAAGTGAGTTGACTTGTTGCTGGATGATCAAGCTAGGAAATAGCGTGATCATGGTGACACTCGGAGTGATCAACTGGGTTGGGTCGCTTGGGTGGCTGGGGTCCGGGATGGTCCACCAAGGCTCTTGAACGATGTCAAGGAGGCGATCGTCGTGGAGTTTCATGTTGGGCTTGAAACTCGTCACCCCTTTGGTGACGGCACCGTCTCCTCCGTCATTCCTTTGCGAGATCATGACCGCATGACGGCCTTTTTCATCCATGACCATTCGGCTGCGTTGGTCGGCTCGCCACAGTCCAAAGGTCACAAACCACGTGTGCAACAAGCCTGGGTGGTAGGGGTCTTTGATGTTTTCCATCATGAGCTTCCAGTTGCCAGGGATGCGTTGTCGGTTATAGCCCAACAAGGTCAGCTCTCGGGCCTTGAAGATGCGATCGATCCAAGGCATCACCCGAGGGCCCAAATACTCCTCCAAGGGAGCGCTTTGATGATCGAAGGTGGCAAACACCAGGCCATGCAAGACCGCCACTTTGAGGCGATTCAGGCCATGTTCTTTGACATCAAAGTCGCTGGGCATGCCACCTTGAATGACGCCGTCTTTTTCAACCCCATCCTTGAAGGGCAGTCCACCCAAATCGCCATTGAGTTTGTAGGCCCATTGATGGTAAGGACACACAAAACTGCGTTGATTGCCATGGGTCTTTTGGCAAAACCGCACGCCTCGGTGGGCACAGCGGTTCTCCACCACCCGAATTCCGTGGTCAATGCCTTTTTGTGAAGGGTGGACATGGTCTTTGACCATGATCACTTCTCGCTGCCCGATTTGCGTTTTTTTGAAGTCGCCCAAGTTGGGGATTTCTGCAAGCAGTCCAACGTAGCTCCAATGCGCGCCATAAAAAATCCGGCTCAACTCTTGTGCATGCAGCTGTGGGTCAGTGTAGGCCCAAAACGGCACACGTGAGACATTGCCGAGAGATTGCAAGAATGGGTCTGAGGCAGAGTTCATGATTGATTTGACTAAAGACAATGATCGAGCGCCTTGAGCACATTTGTACATGTTAAACGAATCCGGACAATCTCCTCGGGCACCGAACGTCCATTGTTTCCCTTGGGTTTAGGGACTCGGTGACGATGTGCTCGATCCCTTTTGTGTCTTCCAAGTGCTCCAAATGGCCAAGACGCTGGGCACCAAAATCAAAGCCCAAACGATGATTTGCAAGTGCTCGTGAACCCAGGTGAGTTGGCCAAACCAGAGTCCCAGTGCCAGCACACTGATCACCCACAACAAACCACCCGCGGCGTTGTAGAGCGTGAAAGTGCGTGCGTTCATTTCACTCAAACCCGCCACAAAAGGCGCAAAAGTCCGAATGAGGGGCATGAAGCGCGCAAGCACCAAGGTGGCAGGGCCATAGGAGTCAAAGAACTGATGCGTTTTGATGAGGGTTTGTGGGTTGATCAAGCGCTGCAGGGGCCCTTTCAAGAGGTATTGGCTCAAATGGCGACCCGTGTAAAAATTCAACTGGTCTCCAGCGATGGCTGCCAAAATGCAAAGCACCATTGCCAGGGGCCACGAGAGCAGTCCCAAGCCGCACAAAGTACCCACCATGAAGAGCAAGGAGTCCCCGGGTAAAAAGGGCGTGATGACCAGGCCAGTTTCTAGGAATATGATCAAAAAGATCAAGCCATAGGTCCACTCGCCATAGTGCGTGACCACGTCTTGCAAAGTGCGGTCGATGTGGAAAATGAGGTCCAAGTATTGCATTAAGAGTGTCATGATTGGATTATCCCTTCATTTGAGGCCAAAGTCGGCTTTTGTGGGAGATCTGAAATCGTCATCTAAAATGCTTGTGTGAACAAAGAATCACCCCCACCCTCTCCGCGGAAGCCTCGTCCTATTCAGGAACTGGCCAGCGAGTTGATCAGCCAAAGCGCCGCTGGCGAGGTGATCGAGCGACCCGCGTCCGTCGTCAAAGAATTGGTCGACAACGCCTTGGATGCGAATGCCACGCGAATCGACTTGCGACTGCAAGCAGGTGGCGTGAGACTCATCAGCGTTGAAGATGATGGCAATGGAATTCCTGCTGAGCAATTGGCCATGGCTTTGAAGCGCCACGCCACCAGCAAAATTCAAAACTTGCACGATCTCGAAGAGGTCGCCTCCATGGGTTTTCGAGGCGAAGCGCTGGCGGCCATCGCCTCCATCAGTGAGCTCACCATGGTGTCTCGCACCGAAGAGCAGGCCGTGGCCATGGCATTGCAAGCTCGCACGGGAGAGTTGAGCGCAGCAGCGCGCGCCAAGGGCACCAGTGTTGAGGTGAGAGAGCTTTTTTTCAGCACGCCTGCAAGGCGCAAATTTCTCAAGACCGATGCCACCGAACTGGCTCACTGCATTGAGTCGGTTAAACGCCACTCGTTGGTGAGACCCGATGTGGGTTTTACCATTTGGCATGAGGGCAAGTTGATGCAGCAATGGAGAGCGCATGCGCCAAGTGAAAGTGCAAGCCGTTCGCCCCTTGAGCTCAGAATGGTCGATGTGTTGGGGCAAGATTTTTTGGACGAGTCCTTGGCCATTGATCATGAAGAGCGTGGGATCAGGATTTATGGCCGCATCGGGCTTCCTCATGCATCCCGTGCTCGCGGCGACCATCAATTCGCTTATGTGAACAAACGCTTTGTGCGAGACAAAGTCATGACCCACGCCATTCGTGCGTCGTATCAAGATGTTTTGCATGGACAGCGTCAACCGGTTTACATTCTTTTTTTGGACATGGATCCCAAGCGTGTGGACGTGAACGTGCATCCCACCAAAATTGAGGTTCGATTCAGAGAATCCAGAGATATTCATCAAGTCATTGTTCACGCCTTGCAAACCGCACTCAGCAAGCCCCGAGGTTCAACTGCCATGGGGTTCACAACGGCGTCGATGGCTGGAATCGATCCGACAACGCCACCTCCAAGCGAAGATGCTGCTGCTTTCGCGCACAAGAGCGCCTTGAGCATGGAGCCATCGCGCTCGCAGCCATTCCCCACGTCGTCTTGGCGCCAATCGGCCATGGACCTCAATGGTGACTCCATGGCCAGGCTTCAGGCCTTGTGGTCTGCGCCGACTCAGGATGCCAGTGACTCGGTGCCGTTCGTTGAAAGAGTTCTGCCATCACCAGGTCTAGACGGTTCTCGTTCAGCATCCTTCAATGTTGAAAGTGCTGTTGTTCCAAGCTCATCGGACTCGCCGCTGCGCTCGGGCGAGGCACTGAGTTCCAGCACTGCACACATGGATTCTCAAGCGGGTATCCAAGACAATGAGCAAGCTTGGCCCATGGGGCGAGCTTTGGCGCAACTGCATGGTGTTTACTTGCTCGCGGAAAATGCACAAGGTTTGATGTTGGTCGATATCCATGCAGCACATGAGCGCATTGTTTATGAAAGGCTCAAGGGCTTGTGGGATGCCAATACCCTGAGCAGTCAAACGCTTTTGATCCCCGTGAGTTTTGCGGCCACCGAGGAAGAGATGGTGGTGGCCCAAGAGCATGCTCAAACCCTTGTTTCTTTGGGCTTGGAAGTGACAGCGCTTTCCGCCAAAACCCTGGCCATTCGTGCTGTGCCTGCCGCTTTAGGGGATGCCGATTTGGTCCCCATGGTACGTGGCGTGTTGAGTGATTTGGCTCAACATGAAGGGGATTACGTTGTCGAGCAAGCCCGCAACGAGTTGCTTGCAAGCATGGCGTGTCATTCCGCAGTGAGGGCCAATCGGCAGTTGACCGTTCCTGAGATGAATGATTTGCTCAGGCAAATGGAGGTCACGCAAAGGTCGGATCAATGCAATCACGGTCGCCCCACATGGCATCAGTTGAGCATGAAGGCTTTGGATGCGTTGTTCCTGCGAGGACGCTAGTGAGCACAACAGCAAACCCTTTGCAACTTCGCCCGTCAACAATTCACTGAGCAAACCGATGCTGTCTGTGCCCCGTTGGACCTGTTTGGCCTTGCTTGGACCCACGGCAGCGGGCAAATCGAGTTTGGCCATGGCCTTGGCACAGCGTTGGCCCATTGAAATCATCAGCATGGACTCGGCCTTGGTCTATCAAGGCATGGACATTGGATCGGCCAAGCCATCGGCCGCTGAGCTGGCGCTTGTTCCACACCATCTGATCAATATCAGGACCGTGGACAAAACCTACAGTGCAGCTGAATTTGCCAAAGACGCCCAACTGTTGATCGAGCAAATTCGGCAGCGACAACGGGTGCCCGTTTTGGTGGGTGGCACCATGCTCTACTTCAAGGCCTTGAGCGACGGATTGGATGAGTTGCCCAAAAGCGACCCCGTAATTCGCGAAGCCTTGGCCAAAGAGGCCCACGTGTTGGGCTGGGCTGCCATGCATGAACAACTCGCGCGTGTGGATCCTCAAACGGCCGCGCGTTTGGCCCCAGGAGACTCGCAGCGTATTTCTCGTGCACTGGAAGTCTGGCGCATCTCTGGACAGCCTTTGTCGTCCTTTCAGTCCAAGTACAAAGCACAAGATTCCTCGGAGCTCGCGAGCGGGAATAAAGACTTGGCGCATGAACTCCGTGCGGCAAGTTCTGAAATCATCGACTTCACGGTGGGGCAAGCGCATGGCCATGAGCGCTTTTTGGTGCTCTCACTAGAGCCGCTCAAGCGGGCATGGCTTCACGAGAGAATCCATCGTCGGCTTCAAGCCATGCTCGATGCAGGGTTTTTGCAGGAAGTGCAAGACTTGGTCGGTTTGCCAGAAGTCAATGGTGAACTGCCCAGCATGAAGAGTGTGGGATACCGCCAAGCCTATGAACTTTGGTTGGAGCTTCAAAAAAAATATCCCCAAGCATCCCGCCCTTTGACGATGCCAGGAATCCATCAAGACGTGGCGTATCAACACTTTGTTGAACTGGCCCAAACGGCAACACGTCAATTGGCCAAGCGTCAATTGACGTGGCTGAGAAGTTTGCCGACGAGAAAAATAGTTCAGTGCGATGCCACTGCGTACGAGAGGGACGCACTCGACTTTCTTGAATCGATCAAAGGCGGATACGCTTCATTGATGCTTTGAGTTGGGTCGCTGGCGCATGGCGACTGAGGGTTCAACTCAAAGTGTGATGCTTTTATAAATCATATAAACCGCCAAAAAGATCAGCAGGGTCGCAAACACGCGTTTGAGTCGTTTGACAGGCCAGTTTTGTGCGGCACTCACGCCAAATTTTGCAGTCGTGGTACTAGATACAGCGATTAAAACGAGAGCGGGCAACCAAATGTATCCCAAAGAATGGGTTGGCAAATCCTCAACCGACCAACCACTCACTGTGTAGCCCAATGTGTTGGCCAATGCGATGGGAAAACCCAATGCAGCACTGGTGGCGACTGCGTTGAGCAAGGGGACGTTACAAAACAACATGAATGGCACGCTGATGAAGCCTCCGCCCGCACCCACCAAGCCCGAGAGCAAGCCAATGGCCAGGCCTGCTACCCAACGCATCCAAGAAGTGGGAAATTGTCTGCTGGGAGCAGGACGCTTGTCTAGGAACATTTGGTATGAAGAAAACGCGATGAAGGCTGAAAAAAACAAACCCAAATACACGCCTTTGAGGTGACTGAATAGTCCCATGCTGGCAATCCAACTGCCCAGCACAATTCCGGGGGACAATGATTTCACAATCTCCCAATTCACATTGCCTCGTTTGTGGTGAGCGCTGACACTGGAGAGGGATGTGAAGACGATGGTCCCCATGGCGGTGGCGATGGACATCTTGACGGTCAACTCAGGACTCACGCCATGCTGCTCTAAGATGAAGGTGAGAAAGGGGACCAAGATCAATCCCCCACCGAGTCCCAACAATCCAGCCACAAAACCAGTCGCCAATCCCAAGAGGATCAGGGCGATCACTTCAACAATAGAGACATCCATTAAAAACTCAGAGCAAATGTGAAAATTAAAAACGTCGACGAACGACGTAGATCGCTCTGATAGGGCAAGCCAGAAACTGGCCAGTGGGTGTCTGCAAAACCGCTGAGGCCGTCATCCTGAACGCAAAGGTTCAGGTGGGCGAGGTCAGACCAACGTTGGGTTCATCTGACGCGAGATGATCACGCTCATTGGACGATGTTCCAAGCCCTGGCTCAAAAGAGCATTGGTTTAAGGAAGTATAAAGCCTCAGAGGATTGCAGACACAGGTATTTTAATCGAGATGCTGTTGTCGTGCCATGTCTTTGAAGTCTTTTAAAAAAATTATCGATAAAGTGTTTGCTTGACACCAATGGATAACAAAACTTTTCGGGTCATGATAAAGTCGAGTCAATGTTGAGCAAAAACCATTGAAGAAAAGTCAACTAGTTCATGACCTCTAGCACAACGCCCACATGGGTCATCCCACATCTTTTGCGTGCCAATGAAGTGGCACGCCGTGCCATGCACGCTGGACATCACCCTTTTGGTGCGATTTTGGTGGGGCCAGACCAAAAAACTGTTCTCGATGAACAAGGCAACTTGGATACAGTTCGTCACGCGGAATCCACCCTTGCCGCCAGAGCCTATGCACAGCATGATGCAGATTTCTTATGGCAATGCACCTTGGTCACCACAGTGGAGCCTTGCGCCATGTGCTCTGGCACTCAGTATTGGGCCAACATAGGTCGCTTGGTTTACGGTATGACGGAGAGAGATTTGCTCAAATTCACGGGGAACCATTCAGAAAATCCCACCATGGATCTGAGCGCCAAAACGGTGCTGGGCAGTGGTCAGAAGGTGTTCGAGATCATCGGCCCAGTTCTTGATGTTCAAGAACAAATTGCGGATTTGCACCGAAGCTTTTGGCGATCACAACTCAAGTCTTGAATTGGGTGAAGCCATCTGGTCAATGCCTGGGCTCAGAGCAATTGGCCATCCACTGCCAATGCTTCGTCAAGGCGCTTTAATAGGGATTCAAGCATGGCATTGGCTTGAGTTGAGGAAATGTTATCCGCATCTCGCGCAGGGGATGTTGAAGGGTCCACCGAGCTTGAATCAAATGAAATGTTGATGGCCGCCAAGACAGCAATTCTCTCTCGGGCTTTGATTTTTCCGGCATCGCGAATTTTGCACATGGCCACATCCACATTGCTCACGGCCAATTGCAGTCTCTCTTCTGACCCATCGGGACAAGCCAGCGCATACCCTTGTCCCATGATTTGAACTTCGATCTGACTCATTTGCTCTCCCGTGTGTTGATCTCCTCAGGGAGTCGATCCAGTAAAGCATCTATGCGATGCCTGGCGGTTTCGAGTCTGCTTTTGAATTGGTCGCGCTCACGGGTCAGTTGAGCGACTTGTTCGATCAACAGTGCATTGGTGCGTTGCAACTCTTCATAGCGTAAGAGTAAGCGCTCAACGCGTTGAGCGATTTGTTCTTGCAAGGGGTGGGCAGACATGGGAGTCATTTTAAAGGGCAAATGGCTGTTTTGCTGGAGTTCCTCGTGGGCTTTCACGCAGAATTGGTGAAATTCCCACGACTGACCAGCGTTCGACCCCGTTCAATAGCGTGTTGCGAAGCTGAGTCCATGGTTTGAGCGGTGGCGTTAAAACGCATCTCTGGTGAGTTTAATCATCATTTTGGTGAGCGTACTTTGGTCGTAGCTTTTTTGGCGTGGTCGCAGTAACTCGATACCCCGCACGCTTGGCACAGGGGCGAGCGTGCTTTACAAACATAGCGACCATGTAAAATTAACCAGTGATGGGCGTGCAATTGGTATTGGATCGGAATGCGTTTGAGTAAGCCCTTTTCCACCTCAAGCGGGGTTTTGCCCTTGGCCAAGCCCACCCGGTTGCTCACTCTGAAGATGTGCGTGTCGACAGCGATGGTGGGTTCATTGAAAGCGCAATTGAGCACCACATTGGCCGTTTTTCGGCCCACGCCAGGCAAGCTCTCGAGCTCTTCTCGAGTCTTTGGAACTTGGGAGTTGAATTGATCAATCAAGATTTTCGAGGTTTGGATCAAATGCTTTGCTTTGCTTTTGTAAAGCCCAATGGTCTTGATGTACTCTTCGAGCCGAGGAAGGCCGAGCTTGAATAATTTTTCTGGGGTGTTGGCCACCTTGAACAAAACCCGTGTGACTTTGTTCACGCTCACATCCGTGGCTTGGGCTGACATCAAGACCGCGCACAAGAGTTCAAACACGCTCGTATACTCGAGCTCTGTTTGAGGGTGCGGATTGACCTGCTGCAAGGTTTGAAAAAAAGGCTCAATCTGTTGTTTGTTCATCTTTTTACCAGAGAAGTCATTCTCTTATTTTCACATGCAATTTGCCAAACGTTTAGACCGAGTGGAGACTTCAGCAATTAGAGAGCTTTTCAAGCTCTTGGGGCAACCCGGCATTATCAGCTTTGCAGGCGGGTTTCCCGATAGCGCCATGTTCGATGTTGAAGGCATTCAGCAAGCAAGCGCTCAAGTTTTAAGAGACGCGCCGGGTAGCGCTTTGCAATATGGGGCAACGGAAGGCTTTCCTGCACTGCGCGAAGAATTGGCGCAATTCCTAATGCAAAAAGGAATTGCCAATGTGAGTGCTAACTCACTGATCGTGACCACGGGTAGCCAACAAGCGTTGGACTTGGTGGGCAAGACCATGCTCGAAGCGGGGGACGTAGCCTTGGTGGAGGCGCCCACCTTTTTGGCCACCATTCAATGCTTTAAATTGTATGGTCCACAGGTCTTGGGCGTGCCAATTGACGAGCATGGAGTGCGGGTTGACCTGCTTGAGGAAATGATCATTGCCCACCGACCCAAATTGATCTATTTGGTGCCCACGTTTGGAAACCCAAGCGGTGCATTATTGAGTTTAGAGCGTCGAATCAAGGTACTTGAATTGGCGGTGAAATACCAGACCTTGATCGTAGAAGACGATCCCTATGGAGATTTGTACTTTCATGATGAACCACCCAAGACGCTGTTGGCTTTGAGTGAACAAGTTCCTGGCAGTCGAGATTGGTTGGTCTATTGTGGAAGTTTGAGCAAAGTGCTCAGCCCTGGTTTGCGCGTGGGTTGGATGGTGGCACCTGCGGATTTACTCGCAAAAGCGACCATGTGCAAGCAGTTCAGCGACGCGCATACATCCACCTTCGCTCAGGCGACGGCCGCTTCTTATTTAAAGAGCGGTCGCATGCCCCAGACCTTGAGCCACGTGAGGCAAGTCTATGGTGAGCGTGCATCGTGCATGGGCCAGAGATTGATCAAGCACTTTGGCCCATCACTGACCTTTACGCAACCTCAAGGAGGATTGTTTTTTTGGGCAAAGCTCACAGGCCTTAATGGCCAACTCGCCGACGGTGGTGAGTTTGCCAAGCGGGCCATCTCCAATGGTGTGGCCTTTGTTCCAGGAGCACCTTTTTATGCAAGCAATCCTGATGCGAGTACATTCAGACTGTCCTTTGCAACCTCAGACATTGCATTGATTGAGGCCGGGCTTGAGAGGTTGGCAAAAGCTTACTTCAACACTGCTCATTGAAGACCTTTTATTTTTAAACCCAAGGTTGTCAAGTGGCTATGGTGGTTTTCTCTAAGATTCATGATTATTTTTTTCATGCCTGTTTGCGTCCATGGCGTGAAACATGTCTAAAAAACGCTGAAAGTTATCCACAGAAAATGTGGGTAAGTTGGCCTGAAAAACTCCAAAAGCCTTGGTATTGAATGATCTTGTCGGCGTGCACGTTATTTAGTCTTTGGCTCAAAATGAAGGCATTTTTTTGCAGAAATAAAAAAATGTTTCACGAGGCCAATGGAATAAATATATTTTCCAAATTGAGTGGAGTGATCACGCTTAATGTGTTACTGATGAAGGCTCTTAAGATAGTCTTCTTCGCTCATCAACGAATTCAATTCTTCTTTGTTATCAATCGACAGTTTGAAGAACCATGCTTCGACCTTGGGGTCGGAATTGACCAAAGAAGGGTCCTCGGTCAGGCGTGAGTTGACCTCGACCACCGTGCCCGATACAGGTGCAAAAACATCAGAGGCGGCCTTGACAGACTCCACCGCACAGACCACGTCGTTTTGTTGGAAGTGCGCACCCACCTCGGGCAATTGAACAAAGACCACATCACCCAATGTTTCTTGTGCATGATCTGTAATTCCCACCGCATAATGAGGAGACTCTTCTTTAATCCATTGGTGTTGCGCAGAAAATTTGTAGCTCATGGTGTTGTCTTCAAAGGGGAAGTGTTGGAAGATCGGAGAAGTTGGGTCTCCCGAGATTGATCAAGGCTGAGGGCGAAGATCCAAGCGCGCACATCTTACATGCCGCTATAAACAGGCCCACCACCACCTTCAGGTGTGACCCAAACGATATTTTGACTGGGGTCCTTGATGTCACAGGTCTTGCAGTGCACACAGTTTTGAGCATTGATGTGCAGTTTATGTTGGTGATGCTCATCTTCAATGTACTCATAAACGCCTGCAGGGCAATAGCGTGATTCAGGCCCAGCAAACACTGGCCAATTGAGTCGGTCTGGGACTGTGGAATCCTTCAGCGTCAAATGAATGGGTTGGTTGTCCGCGTGATTGGTGTTGCTGATAAAAACACTGCTCAAGCGATCAAAACTCAATTTGCCATCGGGCTTGGGGTAAGAGATGGGTGTGCAGTCTTTCGCGGCCTTTAGAGACTCATGGTCGGCTTTCAAACGCCTGAGAGTCCAGGGGAAGTGGCCATTGAGCAAGTATTGTTCAATGCCGGTCATGAAGGTACCGATCATTTGTCCTTTCTTGAACCACTGTTTGAAATTGCGTGCTTTGTAGAGCTCTTTGTAGAGCCAACTTGCTTTGAACTCGAGAGGGTACTGAACGAGTGTGTCATGAGCTCTACCCGCTATCAATGCGTTATATGCGGCAAGGGCAGCAAGCATGCCAGTTTTGATGGCAGCATGTGAGCCTTTGATGCGACTGGCATTGAGGTATCCTGCTTCGCATCCAACGAGCACTCCACCTGGAAAAGCCGTTTGTGGCAAGCTCAATAGGCCTCCTGCGGTGATGGCGCGAGCGCCATAGGCCAATCGTTTCCCCGCTTTAATGCCTTGCCCTTCATCGCCTTCAAAGTACCATCGAATATTGGGGTGTGTTTTAAAGCGTTGGAATTCCTCAAATGGACTCAGCCATGGGTTTTGATAATCCAGCCCCACAACAAATCCAACCGCTACTTTGTTGTCTGGAAGGTGGTAAAGAAACGACCCACCATAGGTCTGAGAGTCCAGTGGCCAGCCTGCAGAATGCAGCGCCAACCCAGCTTGATGTCTGGCTGGATCAATCTCCCACAACTCCTTGATTCCCAGCGCGTAGCTTTGAGGATCTTTGCCTTCATCGAGTTTGAATTTGGAGATCAGTTCTCGGCCCAAATGGCCACGTGCACCTTCGGCAAAAAAGGTGTATTTGGCATGGATCTCCATTCCGAGTTGAAATTGGCTGCCTGGGTTGCCGTCTTTGTCCACACCCATGTTCCCTGTGGCAACGCCTTTGACGCTGGTATCACTGTTGTACAAGACCTCGGAGGCAGCAAAACCGGGAAAAATCTCCACGCCCAAACTCTCAGCTTGTTGAGCCAGCCACTGGGTAAATTCGCCCAAGCTGATGATGTAGTTGCCATGGTTTTGGAAGCATTCGGGTAGCAACCAATTGGGTGTGCGAATACCACCCTTGTCGGTGAGGAACATGAACGCGTCTTCAGTCACCTCTTGGTGCAAGGGAGCACCGCGCTCACGCCAATCGGGGAAGAGTTCATTGAGAGCCCTGGGGTCCATGATGGCCCCCGACAAGGTGTGTGCACCTGGCTCAGCGGCTTTCTCCAAAACGGCAACAGAGATGTCGGTGTTGTTGGCTTGGGCCAATTGCTTGAGGTGAATTGCGCTGGATAAGCCTGCAGGCCCTGCACCCACAATCAATACGTCATAGTCCATGGACTCACGGGGACCGAATTGGGATAGGATGTCTGAGGCGTTCATGGCTGATGGAGAGTTATTTCAAAGGAATAATTTTAGTACTGTTGAGGTGCCACTCCTCGCGTGTGCCGGATAATATTTGAATTCAAAGCAGAGTGAGTCCATTTCAAGCTTGGACAATCAACTCAGGAGCTTCACAATGCGTTACAGTCTCACTTGCACCGAGGTTAAAAGCGTGCGCCTCAGGGTTTTCCTGAGCATTTTGATGGCTCTATCGAATCTTGATTGCAAAGTTGATTGACACCAATTAGAGGAGAACTTTCGTATGTCTTACAGCATTGATCTCTCAGGGCGAGTGGCCTTGGTGACAGGAGCCTCCAGCGGCTTGGGAGCGCAGTTCGCAAAAACCTTGGCGCGAGCGGGAGCGATGGTGGTTTTGGCGTCACGGCGAACAGACAAGCTCAAAGACTTGCGAGCCGAAATTGAGGCCAGTGGAGGTCAGGCCCATATTTGCACTTTGGATGTGACCTCACTCACGAGCATTGAGACCGCCATTCAAACCATTGATGCGGAGGTGGGCGCAATTGACATTTTGATCAACAACTCGGGTGTGAGTTCGACTCAAAAACTCAAAGATGTCACCGCCAAAGATTTTGATTTTGTGTTCAACACGAATGTTCGCGGGGCGTTTTTTGTGGCCCAAGCTGTGGGTCGTCACATGCTAGAAAAATCCCAAGAGGCCCAAAGCAATGGGCCCAAGGTGATGGGTCACATCATCAATATCGCTTCGACAGCCGGTCTTAGAGTGTTGCCCCAAATTGGAGTTTATTGCATGAGCAAGGCCGCGATCATTCACATGACCAAGGCCATGGCCTTGGAGTGGGGTCGGCACGGTATCAACGTCAATGCAATTTGCCCAGGCTACATTGACACTGAAATCAACCATCACCACTGGGAAACCGATCAAGGCAAGAAATTGATTCAAATGTTGCCTAGAAAAAGGGTTGGTGTGCCCTCGGATTTGGACGCTTTGGTGGTCATGCTCTGCAGTGGCGAAAGCCACTTTTTGAACGGCTCCATCATCGCTGCTGATGATGGTTTCTCCCTATGATAGATCGCGGTAGTGCCAGGTGCGCTTTGAAGAGGTTAAACTCTCGCCTTGGGTTTTGATGACAATGCAATTTTTGGCTCAATTTGAAAGCGTTTTGAACGATTGAGGCTGTTTGTTTTTTCCGTGAGGAGTCTATTTTGAATAAACTTTTTCCCTCCGCCGCTGAGGCTCTCAAGGGTATCGTGGCTGCCAACCAGTTGATCGGTGTGGGTGGCTTTGGCCTGTGCGGTATTCCCGAGGCATTGATTGACGCCTTGAAGGACACTGGTCTGGGGGGATTTACGGTCATCTCCAACAATGCAGGCGTTGACGGATTTGGCTTGGGCAAGCTATTGGAATCTAGGCAAGTGAAGAAGATGATTGCTTCTTATGTCGGCGAAAACAAAGAGTTCGAGCGACAGTACTTGGCGGGTGAGCTGGAATTGGAATTCACACCACAAGGCACATTGGCCGAAAAGCTAAGGGCTGGAGGTGCAGGGATTCCTGCTTTTTTCACCAAAACAGGTGTGGGAACTCTCATTGCTGAAGGCAAGGAGACGCGTGAATTTGATGGCGAGGTCTACCTCATGGAGCGTTCATTGGTGCCTGACATTGCCTTGGTCAAAGCCCACAGGGCGGACCCGTCTGGCAATTTGCAATTTCGCTTGACGGCGCGAAATTTCAATCCCGCCGTGGCCATGTCCGGGAAAATTTGTATTGTTGAAGTCGAAGAAATGGTGGGCTTGGGGGAAATGGACCCTGATCAAATCCACCTCCCCGGGGTTTATGTGCATCGCTTGGTATTGAACCCGAGCCCAGAAAAACGCATCGAAAAACGCACCATCACAGAAACAGCAGGAGTTTGATCATGGCATGGACCCACGAAGAAATGGCCGCTTGTGCGGCCCGAGAATTGGAAGACGGTTTTTATGTCAATTTGGGGATCGGGTTGCCAACATTGGTGGCCAACCACGTGCCTGACAACATGGATGTATGGTTGCAGTCAGAAAATGGCATGTTGGGTATTGGCCCCTTTCCCACAGAAGAGCAAGTCGATGCCGATTTGATCAATGCGGGCAAACAAACGGTGACCACCATCAAAGGGTCATCCATTTTTGGCAGTCACGAAAGCTTCGCCATGATTCGGGGCGGGAAAATCAATCTTTCAATTTTGGGGGCAATGCAAGTGAGCGCCAATGGAGACCTCGCCAATTGGATGATCCCAGGCAAGATGGTCAAAGGCATGGGGGGTGCCATGGATTTGGTGGCGGGTGTGAAACGAGTCATCGTTCTCATGGAGCATGTGGCCAAGAAAAAAGATGGATCAGAAGATTTGAAAATCCTCAACGCATGCACTTTGCCCTTGACAGGTGTGGCGGTGGTCGACCGAATCATCACCGATCTTGGCATTTTTGACGTGACACCCAAAGGTCTGCAAGTGGTGCAATTGGCCAGCGGTATCGATTTTGACTACGTTCAAAGTAAAACCGGTACAACATTGCACACATGATCACCTTTCCAATTTGACTTTGAAAGAAAAGTAGAAGCCGTATCCAAACTGGGAAAAGGTGGCTGCCTTTTGCATTTGTCCAATGGAGAATCACTCGTGACTGATCCAGTGGATCGTCATAACTTTGGTTTGTCGCATTCATTTTTTCAAGAACGCTTCAATTGATCACTTGTCAATTAGATCAATTTCTAATCTTTATTAAAATGAGTGTATGCGGTTTAAAAAATAGAACTTGGTGTGTATCTCAATCCAAATGAAATCCAGCGGGTATTCAAGTCCCCTCTTATTTGTTGGCCAATGGTCGTGTCTACTTGAAATAAATTAGGGATGATTGAATATCGCACGCCAGTTTGCCAATACGGGTTTGATTTGTTGTCGCCAAAGGTTTCTGCGATCATTAGGAGCCGATTGCTCGCCTGAATTTCAGTTCCCAGACCAAAGGTTTTGCGATTTTCTTGAGTTGCATTGTCTTTAAGCCAGCCCGTGTTGACGTGGAATACGACTCGATCATTCATTGTTGAGATTGAAATAGGTATGTAAGCGTATGTGTTACC
>Ga0114965_10011_pt1 | contig 21600 bp, 20 predicted proteins | sample C_140205_EF_Meta_FD_87024 | JGI IMG/M metagenome (GOLD analysis project Ga0114965, IMG submission 87024) | Freshwater microbial communities from Lake Croche, Canada to study carbon cycling - C_140205_EF_MetaG | ecosystem: Environmental > Aquatic > Freshwater > Lake | place: Lake Croche, Canada... | reverse complement strand
TGGCGCAGTCCGCGACAAAGCCGGGCGCATTGGACAAGAAGACAAAAGAACTCATTGCGCTTGCCATCGGTGTAGCAACCCGCTGCGACGGTTGCATCGGCTTTCACATGGAGGCGCTGGTAAAGCTTGGCGCGAGTCGATCCGAAGTCGAGGAAACGCTGGGCATGGCAGTCTATATGGGGGGCGGGCCCGCACTCATGTACGCGGCTGACGCCATCGGTGCCTTTGACCAGTTCCAGCAGGCGCCATCAAACTCGGCCGTAGCCCCAGCATAACTTCATGAGCCAGGACGTACTCCCCTATCAGCTTCTGGGCGCCGCCGATGGCGTCCGCGCGCTTGTCGAACGATTTTATCAGCTGATGGACCACAGTCCCCAATATGCCGGCTTGCGGAAGTTGCACCGGGACGATCTTTCCCAGACCAAGGAACTGCTGTTTCAATTCCTGAGCGGGTGGCTCGGTGGTCCCAATCTGTATTTTCAGAGCCCCGGCCATCGCTGTGTGATGTCCGCCCATCGCAATCTGGCGATCGGTGCCGAAGAGGTTGACCAGTGGCTTGGTTGCATGAACGCGGCTCTGCAGGACGCGGACCTGGAAAAAGGCGTTCATGACCAGATAGCCCTGGCATTGTCGCGTTTCGCCAATCGCATGCGCAACAAGACCTGACCGCCTTCAAGCGGTCACCAGATGTTGGAAACCTCGTCCAGGATATAGCGGTCGGAACGGTCGACCAGCAGGATGCTGTTGTTGACCCAGATCCAGCGGCAGTTATAGGGCGGCCGGGGCAGGCCATAAGACCGGTAATCATTCACGACGTAGCGCATGAAATAGCGCGGCAGGTAATCGCCCGGATGCCAGCTGTGCTGCCGATACTGTAGCGGCACGCTGTAATAACCGAAGCCCGGTGCGAAGAAGAAGTTTAGACGCACGCCGCTATAATTCCGGAAAGCGTCATTTCCACGCCACCAGTTGCGGTCGCGCTGCCACACCGTGCCGCGGTTCCAGTCCTGATTGGTCGACTGCCACTGGTTTCTCTGCTCGACATGGCGAGGCGGTACGACCTGATTGCTGCGAAACGCCTGGATTTGCGGAGCAGACTGAACCTGCGGCTGCACCTGGGCGCGGAACGTGCCTTGCGGATTGGCCTGTGGTTGCTGTCTGTCGAAACGCTGCCCTTGCTGCCGTTCAGGCCTGGCTTGCTGCGGAGCCTGAGCCGGAGCGGCCTGGACTTGCGCTTGAACAGGTTGCTGTGCCGGCGTGACTGCCTGTGCCCGTTCTCTTTGTTGCTGTCTGTCAGGCCTGGGTTGCGCCTGGACCGGAGCCTGAGCAGGAGCGGGCGCCGCTGGCGCCGCCGCCTGAGGCGCCGCGCCGCGATGACCGCGCTCGCCCCGGTCCGGCCTGGATTGCTCCTGCTGCGCATTTGGCGCCCGGTCCTCATGCTTCCCGCCTCCCCGATTGTCCGGTTGCGCCAACGCGGCAGGCGCACCCGAAATCAGAATGGCAACGGCGGTCGAGATAAATCTGGTTTTCATGAAATCACCCAATCGAAGAAAAGCGGTTTGCAAATCGTTTCGAAGCTTGCGTTCGTCTCGCAGTTGCATGCGGACAGGCGGCAGAATGCCGCCCATTCTCAGCGCTCCGTACGCAAACGCGCAGAGGAGATTTTCGACCATTTAATCTGTGGGAGTGCCTTTCGGCGAGGCCGTTGGCGCGCGCCGCGATGGCGGTCGCTAACAGGCCAATGCCGGTGCCGTTGCAGCAATCGCCGCTTGCGGCTGAATCCAGCCACCGCCCAGCACCCGGCTGTCTTCAGCGCCATAAAAGACGCACGCCTGGCCCGGGGCGATCGCGTCTTCCGCCGCCATCAGGTCCACCCGTGCCGCGCCATCCGCCAGCGGCGTCACGGTCGCGGCCACCGGCGGGCGCATAGAACGCACTTTGACCCGCGCCTCGAACGGCGCGTCATGTGCTGCCAACCAGTTCACATCCTTCAGCAGCATGGTGGAAGACCCCAGCGCCGAACGCGGCCCCACGATCACCCGTGCATTGACCGCGTCGAGCTTCAGCACGAACAGCGGTTCTTCATTGCCGGACAGGCCAAGCCCCTTGCGCTGGCCGACGGTGAAATGGGTGATGCCGTCATGGCGGCCCAGAACGATGCCCGCCGCATCCACGATGTCGCCGGGACGCGCCGCATCGGGACGCACACGGTCCACGATGGTGCTGTAATGCCCGCTGGGCACAAAGCAGATGTCCTGGCTGTCGGGCTTGGCGGCATTGACCAGCGCCAGTTCGGCGGCGATGGCGCGCACCTCGCGCTTGTCCATGTCGCCCAGGGGAAAGCGCAGATAGTCGAGCTGGTCCTGGGTGGTGGCGAACAGGAAATAGCTCTGGTCGCGCACCGGATCGGCGGCAGCATGCAGCTCCGCGCCGCTTGCCCCTTCCACCCGGCGCACATAATGGCCGGTGGCCATCGCCTCGGCGCCCAGCTCGCGCGCGGTGTCGAGCAGGTCGGCGAACTTCACGTTCTGATTGCAGCGCACGCAGGGGATCGGCGTCTCGCCCCGGGCATAGCTGTCGGCGAAATCCTCGATCACCGCCTTGCGGAAGCGGCTTTCGTAATCCAGCACATAATGGGGAATGCCCAGGCTCTGCGCCACGCGCTTGGCGTCATAAATGTCGGCGCCCGCGCAGCAGGCGCCCTTGCGTGCCGGCGTCTTGTCTTCCGGATACAGCTGCAGAGTGATGCCCACCACGTCGTAACCCTGCTTCTTCAGCAGCGCGGCGGTGACGGACGAATCCACGCCGCCGCTCATGGCAGCGACGACGCGGCTCCCGGGCTTGAGGACGCTTTCGCTCATTGGGCGGTCCTATAGGACCGCAACCGGAAAACCGCAAGAAATAAGCGAAATACGCCTATTTCAGGTAATTAAGCAGCGAAAGCTGGTGTAATCCGGCCGTGACCTGCAGCGCCGCCTGCAGTTGGGTCTGGTTCAGCGACAGCTGGGTGGCGGCGTCGGCCATGTTGGTGTCCTGGATATCCGACACAAAACCCTTGTAGAGGGTGTTCATCGAAGCCTGCTGGGTCTGGGCGTCGGTCAGGCGGTTGGAGACATAGCCGTTGGCGGCGGTGGCGGCGTTCAGATTGACGGCCGCCGTGGTGACCTGGCCAATGGTATTGGTCAGGAAGGTGTTCTGCGCCGAGGTCAGGCTGGTGGCGGCGTTGAAATTGCCGCTGCCGCCGGCGTCGAAGGTGGCGATGTCCTTCAAGGCCTGCATCAGATCGGTACCGATGTCGGAGGCGGTGACGCCATAGCTGACATTGATGCCGTCGGCGACCTGGACGGACTTCTTCAAATTGCCATTGGCGAAGGCGGCCGCGGTAGAGGGCAGCGCCTGCAGCGCCGCTAGGGAGTTCACCGTCATCGGCGCCACATCGGTCTTGCCGCCGCCATAGATATAGTCGCCGTTGGCGTCCTTGGAATTCAGGATCGCGCTGGCCTGGGTGAAGATATTCTGCACCTGGGTCATCAGGCCGGTGGCGTCGTTGTTGGCCACCGAATCGCTGACCGCCTTCTTCAGGCCGGTCAGCAGGCTGGACAGGCTGGTGAGCTGGGTGTCCTGCACGTCAACCTGGGTGACGGCGAACTTGGTGGCGGTGGCATAGGCGTCGTTGCGCGCATTGACCGACAAGGTCGCGGTCAGCACCTGGGTCTGGTCGCCGAAGCCGGCATAGGTGGTCGCCTTCTTGGTCGAAGCGATCTGTTCCTGGGTCTTGTCCAGCGCGTTACCCGCATGGGTGAGCTGTTGCAGGAAATAGGCGGTCTGGGCGGATGTGGCGACGCGGTCGATGCTCATGATCTGTCCTTACTGAATCTGCAGCAGGGTCTGGTAAAGCTGATCCACCACGCTGAGGATGCGCGCGCCGGCGGCATAGGCCTGCTGGTACGACGACAGCGAGGTCAATTCCTCGTCCAGGTTCACGCCCGAATTGGAAGAGACGCGGCTTTTGGCTTCCGCCAGCCGGTCGTCCTGGGTGGTCTGGTTGGCGGTGATGGCGTTCGATTGGGTGGCGAGGTTCTGGTAGAAGGTCGCCGCATAGTCCGACAGCGACGAAGCCTGGGCGGCGATGCCGCCGGCGGCATGGAAGCTTTGGCTCCTGGTGATGACATTCTGCAGGGCGATGGCGCCGGCATTGTCGCCGGCCGACACGATGGTGTCGCCCGCCACGCTGGCGGCGGTGATCGCCGGACTGGCAAAGCCGATGCGCGCGGGATTGGTGGTCACGGCCGAGGTCATGCTGAAGGCGCTGGCCTGCAGCGCCTGGGCATTGGCGCCCAGGCCGAACACCTGGCTGAAGCTCATATTGGTGGTGCCGCGCTGGGTCGTGTCGCCCGTCACATTGAGCGAATAGCCCGGATAAAGCGCGCTGGTGGCGGTGGAGATCGAGCCATCGCTGTTCAGGATAAAGGTAGCCGCGCCGCCCATGGCGGTGTTCAGCGCTGTCACGATATTGCCAATGGTCTGGCCGGCCGTGGTGGTGACGCTGACATTCCTGGCGATGTCGCCGTCCGGACCCTTGAGCGAGAGCGAGATCACCGCGCCCGCGGCGATGCCGCTGGCGTCGCCGGCGGAAAGGCCGGTGCTGGTGATGGACGGAACCTGGCTCTGGAACACATCGTTCAGGCCGAAGAACTGGGAGAAGCCGGCGCCGCCGCGCGCGGACGGCGTGGTGGCGTCATCCTGCACCAGGATGCCGTTGCCACCGGTGGCGGAAACCGAAAGCTGGCCATTGGCGAAGCTTGCCGAACCGCCGCCGCCCAGCGCGGTGTTCAGCGCGGCGGTTATGCTGGCGATGGTGGCGGGCGAACCCAGCGAGGAGGAAGCGCCGCCATTGACCGACAGGGTGCCGGCCGTGAAATTCACATCGATGCGCGACACCAGCTTGCCGCTGGCGTCGGTCACCGCAAGCGTTGTCTTGCCGGAAAAATTCAGCGCGTCCGTGCCCAGCAGGCCGGTGTCGCGGCCGGTCAGAGATGTGGGCGGCGGGTAAGCGGCATTGGCATTGGACTGGGCATTGAAAGCCAGCGCGGTCTGTTGCGCCAGATTGCCCAGGGTTTGGTTCAACCCGCCCAGCACCTGATCGCGCATGTCGATCAGGCCTTTCAGCGAGCCACCCGACAGATGCGGATCCAGCGGCGTGGGCTGGCCGATCAGGCTGCCATTGGCGGGATTGATGTCCTGTATTGTCATGTTGCCATAGGCGCCGTTCTGGGCGCCGCCGGAATAAGCCAGCTTGGCATAGGTGTTCGAAACCAGGTTCACGCCGTCCGTGGTGGAGACGTTCATGCTGCCATCGGTATTGGTGCTGGTCTTGATGCCCATCACCTGCGCCAGATTGGTCAGCGCCACGTCGCGCTGGTCGAGCAACGCGCTGGCCTGGTCACCGCCGGCATTGGCGGTCTTGATCTGGCTGTTCAGGTCGTAGATCTGCTTGATCAGCGTGTTGGTCGAGGCCACCGCGTTGACCGCCTGCTGGTCGACCTGGGTCTGCAGCGACGAGATGGTGCTGAACACGGTGGAGAAGGTATTCGCCAGGCCGTTCAGGGCATTCATCACCCCGGTGCGGCTGGCCGAGGATGTGGGCGCCTGGGAGGCGGTGGCGAACGCCGCCGACAGGTTGGTCAGGCCGGTGGCGAGCGACTGGTTGTCGCCGGGACCACCCAACAGGCCGTTCAGCTGCGAGAACAGGCCGGCCATGGTGTCGTACTGCGCGGCGGCACCACCGGCCGACAACTGTTCCTGGGCCAGGAACTGGTTGGTGACGCGCTGGATACTGGCAATGTCCACGCCCATCAGCTGGCCGCCGGCAGACAGGGTCTGCTGATTGACGATGCGGCGGGCATAGCCCTGGGTATTCAGATTGGCGACGTTGTTGGACACCACGCTGAGCGCGGCGCTGTTGGTCTTGAGCGCGCTGATGGCACTGGCGGCGATTCCGTTCAGGCTCACGGGCGGTGTCCGAATGCTTTTGTTCCGAACAACCTTTCGCAAGCCCCGTGCCACTTATGGTGGGTGATTTTTGCCCGGTTTTGCTGGGTTTTTACACTGTTCGGGGGGGCAGGTCCGGGCGGCAGAGTTTGCCGCACCGGCAGGTCCTGCCCGTCCTTTCATGCTCCTGCGATAACCCTCGCCTGCAAAAACCCCAACAAAATCGCGGGCCTGCATCTGGCCCGGGGCTTGCGATGGGTTCTGGCGGATCATTATCGGATTGCCATTCGTGCGAGCGTCAGCGACATCCCGGATTTCTTCTGCCCACCTGCATGCGGCGCAGAACAAGACTGACAATAACGTCGGCACCAACAAGGCCGATGCGGCTTCGCCCTTCGCGATCCTGATGCAGGAGGCTGCGCCCAAGGATGCGGTCAAGGCGGCAAACAAGGATGTGCATTCTTCCGACGACAAGAAGGACGCCGACAAGACGTCCGTGACCAAGGATGACAAGGCTGACGCCTCGGCGCAGGCCAGGCCTGTCCAGGCCGCCTCCAATCAGAACAACGCCGACAAGTCGGACAAAAGCGACGACAAGACGGCCAAGCCGGACGATGCCGCCCAGGATATCGAAGCCGCCGCCATCCAGGACCAGGCCGCTGCGCCCCAGCCAGTGAACCCGCAGATTCAGCAGGCAGCCCAGCCCGCCGCCATGACTGCCGCCAATGATGATGGCGCCGATGCGGACGAAATTGCCGCCACTGGCGAAATCCAGGATACCAAGGCCGCGCAGAATAATGCGCCCGCGGCACCTGCCGCTGATGAAAACCAGGCGCAGGATGCGGAAGCTGCAACGGCCAACACACCCGCCGCCAAGCCGGCCGGCAAGCCCGCCAAGGCCGACAGCGCCAAGACAGATATCAAGACGGATACAAAGACGGCCGACATCAAGGCTAAAGCCGGCGATGCCGCGGACAACACCGCCGCCGCGAACGCCGCCGATACCAAGACCGATGCCGCCAACGCCGCTCTGAACGCCAAGGCGGCGGCGGCCCATGATGCGGCACGTCCTGCCGACACCAATCATCAGGCGGTCAATTCCCTGACCGCGCCGCAAGCCCAGCAGCCAGTGCAAAACGCCGCTCCGGCCCTGACCCAGCATGTGCAGGTCTCCGCCCAGCCCACGCCCAATGTGCCGGCGCTGGCGGTGGAAATCGCCGCCAAGTCGCAGTCGGGCGCCAAGCAGTTCGATATCCGCCTCGATCCGCCGGAACTGGGCCGGGTCGAAGTGCGCCTCTCCATTGATGCCACCGGCAAGGCCAGCGCCCATCTGTCCGCCGACACGCCCCAGACGCTTGATCTTCTGCAGAAGGATGCACCGGCCCTGACCCGCGCCCTGCGCGAGGCCGGGCTGGATGTTTCGCAGGACGGCCTGAATTTCTCGCTGCGCCACCAGGGCAGCCAGGACAGCAACGCCAGCAATGGTGGCAGCCGCGGCAACAGCCGCGGTTTCAATCTCGCCGCCACAACTTCCATCGACGCCACCGCCACCAGCGCCGCATATCGCAGCGTTGCCGACGGCCGGCTGGACATCAGGGTTTAAAGGAACACGCCATGACCACCGTCTCGCCCGCCTCGTCTGCCACCGCCACCTCCGCAACCTCGACGGACGCGATGAAGAAGCTGTCGGGCAACTTCTCGACCTTTCTGACCCTGCTGACCACCCAGCTGAAGAACCAGGATCCCACCAGCCCGATGGATTCAAACGCCTTCACACAGCAGCTCGTGATGTACAGCCAGGTCGAACAGCAGATCGATACCAATTCGAACCTCAAGACCCTGATCGGCCAGGGCACCAGCAACGCCGCCGCCGTCACCACCGGCTATCTGGGCAAGAAGGTTTCGATCCTCAACGGCAATGCCGCGCTCACCAATGGCGCGGCCACCTGGACCTACAACCTGGAGGCCGCCGCGGCGACCAACCAGGTCTCGATCACCGACTCGAAGGGCAAGCTTGTCTATAGCGGCTCCGGCGAAACCACCGCCGGCAACCACACCTTCAACTGGAACGGCAAGGACAATAACGGCAACCAGCTCGCCGACGGCTCTTACACCCTGAACGTCGCCGCCACCGGCGGCGCGGGCGGCACCGTCACCAGCTCGGTCGCCAGCGCCGGCGTGGTCAGCCAGATCGACATGACCGGCAGCACACCCAAGCTCGTCATCGGCAGTATGGAAGTGAACCTCAGCGATGTCGCTGCGGTCGCCAACTGATTATCGGAGTTTTGAAACACCCACTTTGAATCAAACAAGGGTGCCGAGAAGCGGCACCAAACCTCAGGCGGACACGGTCGAATACCTCTCATCCGCCACTGAAGGAAACGTAAAATGAGTCTGTATGGAGCCTTGAATATCGGCGTCGCCGGCCTTGCCGCCAATGCCCAGGCGCTGGGCGCGACCTCGTCCAACATCGCGAACGTCAACACCGTTGGCTACAAGAACCAGACGGTGAACTTCGAAACCTTCCTGAACACCCCGGGCCTGATCGGCAATTCGTCGGCCGGTGTCGCCTCGGTGATCAGCCAGGACGTCACCACGCAGGGGTTGCCCACCGCGACGTCGTCGCCCACCGATCTTTCGATCTCAGGCAACGGCTTCTTCGTGGTCGCCTCCAACTCCAGCCCCACCGCGCAGCAGGAATATACCCGCGCCGGCAGCTTCACGCCCGATGAAACGGGCAACCTAAAGAACGCCGCGGGCCTGTATTTGCTGGGCTACAAGCTGGATTCGGCCGGCAACGTGCCCACCAACACCAGCGCGCTGAGCCTGATCAATGTGTCGAGCCTGTCGGGCAAGGCGCAGGCCACCGCCAAGCTGGGCATCCAGGCCAATCTGCAGTCCTCTTCGACCACCGTGGCGACCTACACGACCGGCCAGATGACTTCGGGCGCGGTGACGCCGGACTTCCAGCGCACCGTCAATGTCTATGACAGCCTGGGCGGCAGCCAGCCGGTCACCATGTCCTTCGTCAAGACCGGCGCCAACGCCTGGGCTTATGAAGCGGCCTATGCGGGACAGGCGGCCAACATCTCGAGCGCCAACCCAATCGGCACCGGAACCGTCACCTTCAATTCCGACGGCACGCTGAAGAACGTCAACGGCGCCGCCACCCCGACTGGCACCTTCAACCTGACCATTCCGTGGGCTGCTGCAACGGGCCTGGCCAGCCAGACCATCGCGGTCAATCTGGGCACCGTGGGCAGCACGTCCGGCCTAACCCAATTCGACGCTGCCTCCTCGCTGAACGGCACCACGCCGGACGGCTCGGCCTTCGGCAACGTCACCGGCGTGAACATCGCCAAGGACGGCACCGTGACGGCGCAATTTTCCAACGGCCTGGCGCAAGACGTCTACAAGGTCCCGGTCGCCACCTTCACCAACCCGGACGGTTTGGGCCAGGTGAACGGCAACGCCTATATCGCCACCAAGAATTCCGGCGCGGCCAACGTCAATCTGGCCAATACCGGCTCGGCGGGCGCGATTGCCGCCAACTCGCTGGAAGCCTCAACCGTCGACCTGGCGACCGAGTTCACCAACCTGATCACCACGCAGCGCGCCTATTCGGCGTCTGCGCGCATCATCACCACGGCGGACCAGATGCTGCAGCAGCTGGAACAGTTGCCGTCGAACTAAGTTGAACGGGAAATGCCCGTAGAATGGGCCTTTCCCGCTTCGATACAGACGAGTTGAGCAAAGCTTTTATGGGTTCGTTTACCACGTCTCTTGGCCCTTTCTAAAGGGGCCGCAACGTAGGTTCGGCGTGGATAGTGTCGGGAGTTTTCAAATGGAAGAGCGCAAAGGACGCGTGAGCTACGTCATCGGACCCGATGGGTCACCGTTGACGCTCGCCGATCTGCCGCCGCCTTCGACGCGCCGCTGGGTGATCCGCCGCAAGGCCGAGGTTGTCGCTGCCGTGCGCGGCGGATTGCTTAGCCTGGATGATGCCTGCAAGCGCTATACGTTGACGGTGGAGGAATTCCTCGCCTGGCAACATGCCATTGACCGTTTCGGTCTGGCGGGCCTGCGCGCGACGCGCGTGCAGCAGTATCGCAACTAAAAGCTGCGTATCATCGCGCAATGCAATCGCGGTAATGAATTGTTAGGGAAGTCGTAAACGGCAGGTTAAGCAAAATTGCAGTGCGACAATCGCACGCGGCTTTTTCCTTAAGCCTAATTTTACCGTACAGGCGGCAATGTTTGCCTAGCAGAACGGACGGAAGGTTTTCCGCACCGCTCTTCGAGGAGGACATCTTGCCCGAGTTTCTGAAAACGGTTGGTGCGGCACGGTTCGGCGTCATGGCCGGCGTGGCCGCTGTCCTGACCGCCTTCTTCCTTTATATCGCGGGCGCTATCACCGAGCCGCCCAAGACCATTCTCTTCTCCGGCCTGGAGTCGCGCGACGCTGCCGCCGTCACCGGGAAGCTGGACGGCATGGCCGTCAAGTATGACGTCAAGGACGGCGGCACCATCCTGGTGCCGGCCGACCAGGTCACCAAGCTGCGCATGGCGCTGGCCCAGGACAATCTGCCGGCCGCCGGCGTGGGCTACGAGATCTTCGACAAGTCGGACGCCTTTGGCACCACCGCCTTCGTGCAGAACATCAATCACCAGCGCGCCCTGGAAGGCGAGCTGTCGCGTTCGATGCAGACCATCGAAGGCATCCAGGCCGCCCGCGTGCATTTGGTGGTGCCCGAGCAGCAGGTTTTCGCGCGCAACGAGCAGCAGCCCAGCGCTTCGGTGGTCCTGAAGACCGCCGGCAAGATGGACCGCGGCCAGGTCCAGGCCATCCAGCATCTGGTGGCCGCCGCCGTGTCCGGCCTTTCGGCCGACCGCGTCGCCATCGTCGACGACCGCGGCAATCTTCTGGCGGGCGGCGATGACAAGTCGGGCCCCGACGCCCTGGCCCGCAACCAGGATGAAGACACCACCAATTACGAGAACAGCCTGCGCCAGCGGGTCGAAGCCATCGTCACCTCGATCGTCGGCGCCGGCCATGTGCAGGTCCAGGTCGCGGCCGACATCAATTACAATCACACCCAGACCACCAGCGAATCCTATGACCCGGAATCCAAGGTGGTGCGCTCGACCCAGACCGTCGAACAGAATGCCGTCAACACCAGCGGCGCCGGCGGCGGCGCGGCCGTGTCGGTCGCCAATGCCCTGCCGGGCGGCGCCGCCAGCGGCGGCGGCGGCGGCGATGCGACCAAGGACACGTCGGGCCGCACCGAGGAAACCACCAACTACGAAATCTCCAAGAAGGTCACGACCTCCACGGTCGATGGCGGCGACATCAAGAAAGTGTCGGTCGCGGTTGTGGTGGACGGCTCGGGCGAAACCACCGCCACCTACAAGCCGCGCAGCGCCGAGGAAATGGCCAAGATCACCGCGCTGGTGAAGTCGGCGATGGGCTTCGACGCCGCGCGCGGCGACCTGGTGCAGGTCACCAACATGCCCTTCGCCCGCATGGAAGCCGCTGTCGGCACCGAAGCGCCCAAGCCGCTGCTGGGCCTGGACGCCTCCTACTGGTTCAAGATCATCGAGGCGGCGATCCTGTGCGTCACCGCCCTGCTTATCGGCCTGTTCGTCGCAAAACCCCTGATAAATAGGGTTTTTTCCGCGCAGAACGCCGCCGGCGGCGGCACCTCGCAGATCGCCAATGCCTCTCCGGTCGCCGGCGCGCTGCCCGCGCCGTCCGGTGATGCCTATGCCCAGACGCAGGCCGACGGCACCCCGGTGCTGCCCGCGCCCTCGCCCATAGACATCAGCCGCATCGACAACCAGGTGCGCGACAACTCCGTCAAGAAAGTCGGTGAAGTGGTTTCCGCGCACCCCGAAGAAGCGCTGGCGATCATCCGCACCTGGCTGCATCAACCGGTCTAAACCATGGCAAAAGCTGCGAAACCCGCCGTCAAGGATGATGTCCGCGCCCTCACAGGGGCGGAGCGTGCCGCCGTCATCATGCTTTCGCTGGGCGAAGAAAATTCCGAGCAGATCTGGAAGATGATGGACGAAGAGGAGATCAAGGAAATCTCCCAGGTGATGTCCAATCTGGGTTCGGTCGCCTCCACCGTGATCGAAAAGCTGCTGGTGGATTTCGTCGGCCAGATGTCGGGCACCGGCTCGATCATGGGTTCGTATGAATCCACCGAGCGCCTGCTGGCGCGCATGCTGCCGGGCGAAAAGGTCGGCAACATCATGGAAGAAATCCGCGGTCCCGCGGGCCGCACCATGTGGGACAAGCTGGCCAATGTGAACGAGACCGTGCTGGCCAACTATCTCAAGAACGAATATCCCCAGACCGTCTGCGTCGTGCTGTCCAAGATCAAGTCGGAACATGCCGCGCGCGTGCTGGGCGCCCTGCCCGAGGAATTCGCGCTGGAAGTGGTGCAGCGGATGCTGCGCATGGAAAGCGTGCAGAAGGACATCCTGGACAAGGTCGAACAGACCCTGCGCGTGGAATTCATGTCCAACCTGGCGCGCACCGCCAAACGCGACGCCCATGAGCAGATGGCCGAAATCTTCAACAATTTCGACCGCCAGACCGAAAGCCGCTTCATCACCGCCCTGGAAGAACGTTCGCGTGACAGCGCCGAACGCATCAAGGCGCTGATGTTCACCTTCGAAGACCTGTCCAAGCTGGATCCGGGTTCGATCCAGACCCTGCTGCGCAATGTCGAGAAGGACAAGTTGGGCCTTGCGCTGAAGGGCGCCACCGACGGGCTGCGCGACGTGTTCTTCTCCAACATGAGCGAACGCGCCGGCAAGATCCTGCGCGACGACATGGAAGCGATGGGCCCGGTGCGCCTGAAGGATGTGGACGAAGCGCAGATGCGCATGGTCAACGTTGCCAAGGACCTGGCCAACAAGGGCGAGATCATGATCGCCGGCGGCAGCGCCGAAGACGAGCTGGTGTACTGATGAGCCCCTCGTCCAAGAATACCGCCCGCAAGTTCACCTTCGACACCGAGTTCCTGGGCGCGGAAAGCCGCCCGGCCCCTGCCGCACATGCCCGCCAGAAAAAGACCCTCACCAACGAGGAACTGGACAATCTGCAGGCTGCCGCCCGCAGCGAAGGCGAAAACAATTCCCAGGCCCGCGCGGCCGAGGCCTTGGAACGCACCATCGCCGCCCTCACCATCTCGGTGCGCGCCGCGCTGGACACCAGCCATGCCGAAGTCGAGGCGCTGCGCGATGAAGCAGCCCGTCTCGCGCTGGCCATGGCCAGGAAGATCGCGCCCGCCGCGCTGGCCGCCCTGCCCGCCGGGGACGTGGAAATCGCCCTGCGCCAGGCCATGCACCAGGCCATCGGCGAGCCGCGCATCACCTTGCGCGCCGCCCCGGCCGTGACCGAGGTCCTGGAACCGCGCCTGGCCGATATCGCCCATGAAGAAGGCTATGAAGGCCGCGTCATGGTCGCTGCCGATGCCACCATGACCGGCGGCGATTGCCGCATCGAATGGCGCGGCGGCGGCGCCGAGCGCAGCGAACAGATCATCGAAGATGCGCTGACCGCGCTGATTTCCCGTCGTTTCTCTTCCACTGTGAAAGGATAATTTCCATGGCGACCGACAATGTCGATCTGCCCGATCTGAGCCAGGAAGCCGCTCCCGGCACCGCTGCCGCGCTGCTGAACAACGGCTCCCCGGCCGAAGCGGCGCCCAAGCATTCCGCCGCCGACCTGGAAGCGGTGTTCGATGTCCCCGTCACGGTCAGCGCCGTCCTGGGCAAGAGCTCGATGGAAGTCAGCCAGCTGCTCAAGCTGGGCAAGGGCACCATCGTGGAGCTGGACCGCAAGGTCGGCGAAGCTATCGACATCTATGTGAATGACCGCCTGGTTGCGCGCGGCGAAGTGGTGCTGGTCGAAGACCGGCTAGGCATTACCATGACGGAAATCATCAAGGCCGGTTCCGGCTCTTAAGATCAGATTTTGAAGGACTAAAGCCATGCGTCTACTCATTGTCGGAAGCTTGCAGGGCCAGATCGGCCTAGCCACCAAGATCGCCATGGACAAGGGGGCGAAAGTCACCCACGCCGCGGACATCGAGCAGGCCCTGGCCACCTTGCGCGGCGGCGTCGGCGCGGACCTGGTGTTCTGCGATGTGTCGCTGGATATTTCTGCCCTGGTTCGGGGCCTGGCCGCGGAACGCATCTGCACCCCGGTGGTGGCCTGCGGCATCGGCACCGACACACGCCGCGCGGTGGACGCGATCCGCGCCGGCGCCAAGGAATATCTGCCCCTGCCCGCCGACGCCGAACTGATCGCGGCGGTGCTGGCGGCGGTGGCCGATGAATCCCATCAGCTGGTGCATGAAGACGAAGCCATGACGGCGGTACTGTCGCTGGCCGACCAGATCGCCGGCAGCGAAGCCTCGATCCTGATCACCGGCGAAAGCGGTACGGGTAAGGAAGTGCTGGCGCGCTATGTCCATCGCAAGTCGGCCCGCGCCGACAAGCCCTTCATCTCCGTCAACTGCGCCGCCATCCCGGAAAACCTGCTGGAATCGGAACTATTCGGCCATGAGAAGGGCGCCTTCACCGGCGCCATCGCGCGGCGCATCGGCAAGTTCGAAGAAGCCAATGGCGGCACCCTGCTGCTGGACGAAATCAGCGAAATGGATGCCCGCCTGCAGGCCAAGCTGCTGCGCGCCATCCAGGAACGCGAGATCGACCGCGTCGGCGGCACCAAGCCGGTCAAGGTGGACATCCGCATCATCGCCACGTCGAACCGCGACCTGGCCGAAGCGGTCAAGCACGGCACTTTCCGCGAGGACTTGCTGTACCGGCTGAACGTGGTGAACCTGCGCATTCCGGCGCTGCGTGAGCGTCCCAAGGATATTCGCGCCTTGTCGCATCACTTCGCGCGCAAATATGCCGAAGCCAATGGCGTGCCCTATCGCATGATCTCGTCCCAGACCGAGCGCCTGCTGCTGGGTCATGTCTGGAAGGGCAATGTCCGCGAACTGGAAAACACCATCCACCGCGCCGTGCTGCTGGCCAACGGCCCCGACATCTCACCGGAAGCCATTCGCCTGCCCGACGGCAGCCAAGTCGGCGCCGCGTCCACGACGATGCAGCAGAATCCCAGCGTCCAGAGCGCCGTGGTGTCCGCCGCCGCCGTCACCCGCGGGCTTGTGGGGCGCACCGTCAGCGATGTCGAGCGCGACCTGATCCTGGACACGCTGGACCATTGTCTGGGCAACCGCACCCATGCCGCCAACATCCTGGGCATCTCCATCCGCACCCTTCGCAACAAGCTGCGCGAGTATTCGGACTCCGGTCTGAGCATTCCCAGCCATGGCGAACAACGGATGGCTGGCTAGGTCACGGAACTTGCGTAAGCGGCCAGCGAAGAATTCGCCGGCCTTGAAAATGAAAGCTTAGAATGAGCGATATCGGCACCACGACCACGGGCTTTGACTTCTCGCCAGCCAAGATTTTCGGCTTTATCAAGAAGTCGGATCTGGGGCTGGCCATCGGCATCATGGCCATCCTGGTGGTCCTGATCCTGCCGTTGCCCACCTGGCTGCTGGACGTGAGCCTGGCCTTTTCGCTGAGCTTCTCGATCCTGATCCTGATGACGGCTGTGTTCATCAGGAAGCCGCTGGAATTCAGTTCGTTCCCCACCATCCTGCTGCTGACCACCATGATGCGGCTGGCGCTGAACCTGGCGTCCACCCGCCTGATCCTGGGCCATGGCAATGAAGGCACCGCCGCCTCCGGCTATGTCATTCAGGCCTTCGGCAAGCTGATCATGCAGGGCAACTTCGTGATCGGCCTGATCGTCTTTGCCATCCTGGTGATCGTGAACTTCATCGTCATCACCAAGGGTTCGGGCCGTATCGCCGAAGTCGCCGCCCGCTTCAGCCTGGACGCCATGCCCGGCAAGCAGATGGCGATCGACGCCGACCTGTCCGCCGGCCTGATTGACGAAAAGGAAGCCAAGCTTCGCCGCAAGACCATCGAGGCAGAATCCAATTTCTTCGGCGCCATGGACGGCGCCAGCAAGTTCGTGCGCGGCGATGCCATTGCCGGCCTGCTCATCGTGGGCATCAACATCGTCGGCGGCATCATCATTGGCGTGGCCCAGAAGGGCATGAGCTTCATCGACGCGACGCACACCTTCACCCTGCTCACGGTGGGTGACGGCCTGGTGTCGCAGATGCCGGCCCTGATCGTGTCCACCGCCGCTGGTCTTATGGTCTCCAAGGCCGGTGTCGAAGGCGCCACCGACAAGGCGCTGATCAACCAGCTGTCCTACTATCCCCAGGCACTGGGCATGGCCGCCGCCGTGATGGGCATTGTCGCGGTGCTGCCGGGCATGCCGACCATGGCGTTCGGGGGCCTGGCCGCCGGTACCGGCGCGCTCGCCTATTACGCCTACAAGCGCAAGGACGCGCGTACCGCCCAGGCCGCTGCCGATATCGTCACCGCAGAAGGCCCGCCCAAGGAAGAACCGATCTCCGCGGCCCTGGCGCTCGATCTTCTGCGCATTGAACTGGGCTATGGCCTGTTGCCGCTGATCAACGATGTGCAGGGCCACCGCATCACCGACCAAATCAAGGCACTGCGCCGCCAGCTGGCGCAGGAGATGGGCTTTGTCATGCCCGCCGTGCGCATCCTGGACAATATGCAGCTGGGCGCCAACGAATACCGCATCCGCATCAAGGAATTCGATTCCGGCAAGGGCGAGCTCTTCCCCGGCTCGTTCCTGATCATGGACCCCAAGGGCCTGCCCATCGACCTGCCCGGCACCCACACCACCGAGCCGGCCTTCGGCCTGCCCGCCACCTGGGTGTCCGGCAGCCTGAAGGAAGAAGCCAGCTTCCGCGGTTTCACCGTGGTGGATCCCGGCACCGTGCTGACCACCCACCTGACTGAAGTGCTCAAGAGCCATATGTCCGAGCTGCTCTCCTATGCGGAGACCAAGAAGCTGCTGGACGATCTGCCGCCGGAGAACAAGAAGCTGGTGGAAGAACTCATGCCCTCGCAGATTTCCGTCACCGGCGTGCAGCGCGTGCTGCAGACCCTGCTGGGCGAGCGCGTCTCCATCCGCGACCTGCCGGCCATCCTGGAAGGCATCGCCGAGGCGGTTGGCCACACCAAGAACGCGCTCTACATCACCGAGCATGTCCGCGCGCGCCTGGCCCGCCAGCTTTGCCATGCCAATCTTTCGCCCGCCGGCTATTTGCCGCTGGTCGCCCTGTCGCCCAACTGGGAACAGGCTTTTGCCGAATCCATCGTGGGCACCGGCGAAGAGCGCCAGCTCGCCATGGCGCCGTCACAGCTGCAGCAGTTCATCCAGCAGGTGCGCGAAGCCTTTGACGAAGCCAGCGGCAAGAACGAAGTGCCGGTGCTGCTGACCAGCCCGCAGATTCGTCCGTTCGTGCGCTCGATCATCGAACGCTTCCGTCCCCAGACGGTGGTGATGAGCCAGAACGAAATCCACGCTTCGGTGCGCCTGCGCACCCTGGGTCAGGTCTAGGATCATGGCGCTGGCGGCCACCAACAACCTGGTCGTCTTCCCGCGCGCCGATCTGCGCGGCTTTCTGGGCGCGGCGATGAAGCGTCACCGCCTGCCCGAAGCTTTGGCCCAGGCCCTGGTGCGCGAAGCGGCGAGTTTTCCCGGCCTTGGCAGCGATGCGGCGCTGGCGTCCGCGCTGGCCCAGCGCATGGTTTCTGCCCCGATCGATTATGAAAAGGCCCGCGGCATCCTGCTGGTGGGTCCCGGCGGCGCCGGCAAGAGCGCAGTGGCTGCCAAGATCGTGCATGCCGCCACCCTGATCGGCCGCGCGACCTGCCTCAGCCGCGCCGATGGCGGGCTGGCGCTGTTCCGCACCGGCACCATTCCGCCCGATCTTCTGACGGTGATGGAAGCCGATGGCTTCAATCCCTTGAACGCCCGCGCCGCATCCGCCTTTTCAGCATTGGGCGACATCGAAGGGGTGGAAACCATCGGCGTGGTCTCGGCCCTGAACGATGCCGAAGACATCAGCGATATCGTGTCCGCCTTCCGCTTCCACCGGGTGATCGTGACCCATATGGACCGCACCCGCCGGCTTGGCGCCGCCCTGGCGGCCTGCATGTCGGGCGCGCAGCTGGCCCATGTCAGCTATGGCGCCCGGCCCGAAGATACGCTGGAGATGCTGGAGCCGGGCGCTCTGGCCGCGCAGCTGCTGGACATCAGCTCACACTAAAAGCGCGTCAGCGTTTCTTTCCGCCGCCCTTGCCGCGATTATCGATGGCAAAGGGGCCTGGCCCCATTCCCACCATCAGCAGCAGCCCACCGCAGATCGCGAAATCGCGGATGAAGATGGAGAGCTGATAGGCGCGCGCATGCGCGTCGTCATAATGCCAGTAATCATGCAGCGCAAAGGTCGACACGATAGTCATGCCGAACAGCATCACCGCGCCATAGCGGGTGTGATAGCCGAACAGCAGCGAAATGCTGCCGATAAAGATGAACACCAGCGCCACCAGCAGTACCAAAGGCGGGATGGGGACATGCTTGGCCGCCAGGTCGGCGGCGATGCCCTGCCAGTTGCCCAATATGTCCATGGCGCTGGTGAGGTAGAAATAGACAAAGGCGCAACGCCCGAAGAAGGGCGAGATTGTTTCCGAAAATGACATGGTCGTGATTGCCCCCTGGAGCCGCTCCCCGACTCAACTTGCGGAATCATAGGCCAGCCGTCCCGCCATTCAACAGAAAGCGAAATCAGGCCATGTGCTTGGAAAGCCGCCGCTTTCGCGTCTTTTGGGTCACAGACAGCGGCTGGACGGCACCAGCACAGGGAACGGGCGAAAGCACAGCGGCGTTATTGTCCCCGGAGGGACCTGAATACGAGGTCATTGGATATGTCTGCGATTGGAATGAGCGCCCCGCGGGGCAAAGGATTTGCGATTTCCGCCTATGCCGAGGTCGGCCAAAGCTTGCGTTTCGAACGCCAACAGTCGCTGACGCTGCGGAACATGGAATGGGAAGGCTGGGTCGAACCGCTGCTGCCCTGGAGCACGCTGATCATGCGCGGCGTGGGCGTCGTGATTTTCGCCAGCGCCTTCCTGGCGATCCTGATTTAAGCGCCCTGATTAAGCTCTAAGGGCGTGCTTGCGCAGATGGCGCACCAACGCCATCTCGTCGAGACGGGCCTGAGCGCGGCGGTTCTGCATTTCGGCCAGACGCTTGGCCTGCTGTTCGGTGGCCACTTCCAGAGACTTGAGATCCTGAAATGCGTTTTCCATGTCCGCTTGCGCCGCCGCGTATTCGCGCTCGATTTCCTTGAGCGTGGTGCGCAGGTTTTCGCGGCGCTGTTCGATGGAGCGCAGGAAGGACGGAAAGGCCAGGCGGCCAATATCGGAATCGCCGGCGCGCTGCTTTTCGCGCGCGACATTGTCGTCCAGGTCGGCCAGCTTGCGCTCCAGATCCGCCTTCATGGCGTCGATCGAAGCAATGCGGCGTTTCATTTCATCGACGCGGAAGCGCTTGAGGCGCAGCAGCGTATCGGTCCGGTTCATCGCGCACTCCCTTCAGCGATGCCCATGATGGCGGACAGCGCGTCATAGCCTTCGCTCAACGACGCAGCTTCCGTTTTGGACTGGGCCAGGAAGGCCTCAAGCTGCGGGTAGAGCCTCACAGCATTGTCCACTTCAGGATTCGTGCCAGCCTTGTAGGCGCCAAGCCGGATCAGCTCTGCCATATCTTCGTAAATTGTCAGTGGCGCGCGGGCCCGCAAAATCAGCTTTTGTTCGTCATCGGTGTTGCAGCCGGGCATGGCGCGGCTGACGCTCTTAAGGATATTGATGGCCGGAAAACGGCCCCGTTCCGCAATGGCACGTTCCAAAACGATATGACCGTCCAGGATGCCGCGCACCGCGTCGGCCACCGGCTCATTATGGTCGTCGCCTTCCACCAGCACGGTAAACAGCCCGGTGATGGAGCCGCCGCCCTCGATGCCGGGTCCGGCCCGTTCCAGCAGCCGCGGCAGTTCGGCGAACACGGTGGGCGTATAGCCCTTGGACGCAGGTGGCTCGCCCGCGGAAAGTCCGATTTCGCGCTGGGCCATGGCAAAGCGGGTCACCGAATCCATCAGCAACAGCACGTTCAGGCCGGAATCGCGCAGCTGTTCGGCCACCGTCATAGCGACATAGGCCGCCTGGCGGCGCACCAGCGGCGCTTCATCGGAGGTCGCGGCGACCACCACCGAACGCGCCAGGCCTTCTTCGCCCAGATCGTCTTCGATGAATTCCTTCACTTCGCGGCCGCGCTCGCCGATCAACCCGATCACGATGGCATCGGCATCGGAATTGCGCGCCAGCATCGAAAGCAGCGTGGATTTGCCCACGCCGGAACCAGAGAAAATGCCCATGCGCTGGCCGGCGCAGCAGGTGGCGAAGGCGTTGAGGGCGCGAATGCCCAGATCAAGTTTCTTGCCGACGCGGCCACGGCGGGTGGCGGCGATGGGCGCGGCCTTGAGCGGATAGGCCGTCATGCCCAGCGGCAGCGGGCCCTTGCCGTCCATCGGCTGGCCAAAGCCGTCGATCACCCGGCCCAGCCACGCCCTGGAGGGATAGATGGACGCGGGGCGATCCTCGAAATCGGCGCGGGCGCCCAAGGTGATTCCGTCCAGCGAACCCAGTGGCATGACCAGAGCGCGGCCGTCGCGGAACCCGACCACTTCGCAAGGAATTGTCTTGTTATTTCCTATACTTATACGGCACTGGCCGCCCAGGCTGACAGCGCCCTGCGCGCCGGTCACTTCCACCGCCAGCCCTTCAATGCGGGCGACCCGGCCAAAGCGGGTCAGGGTGGGAATGGCGTCTATTTCCTGAATCAGGGCGCGCATGAAAAATCCTTATTTTCGGCGACTTTCTGTCCTCCGAAGGACCCTATCTTGGGGCCAAGGATTTAAATGGCGGTAAACTTAACAAACCGAATCAAGGACTTTTGGGGCCTTGGAGTCCTTTCCGGCCCTTAATCCGGGATGAGGAAGGACTGAAGCCGGGACCAGAAGTTAAAGCTGCTGTTAACTATTTGCGCTTACCTTCCGGAAACTGGTTAACCGTCCCTGCACCCTGTTGGGCCGCAAGGAACGTTAAGAGAGGGGCCTGACATGCGCGTACTCCTGATCGAAGACGACAGCGCCATGGCGCGAAGCATCGAGCTGATGCTGCGCAGCGAGGGCCTTAACGTCTACACCACCGATCTCGGCGAAGAAGGGATCGATCTGGGCAAGCTTTACGATTACGACATCATCGTCCTGGACCTGCAGCTGCCCGACATGAGCGGGTTCGAGGTCCTCAAGGCCCTGCGCGTCGCCAAGGTGCAGACGCCGGTCCTGATCCTGTCCGGTAACGCCATCGTGGAAGCCAAGGTCAAGGCCCTGGGCTTCGGCGCCGACGATTACATGACCAAGCCTTTCCACAAGGACGAGCTGGTCGCCCGCATCCAGGCCGTGGTCCGCCGTTCCAAGGGCCACAGCCAGTCGGTCATCACCACTGGCAAGCTCACCGTCAACCTGGACGCCAAGACCGTGGAAGTCGACGGCGCCCGCGTCC
>Ga0114965_10009_pt1 | contig 22692 bp, 31 predicted proteins | sample C_140205_EF_Meta_FD_87024 | JGI IMG/M metagenome (GOLD analysis project Ga0114965, IMG submission 87024) | Freshwater microbial communities from Lake Croche, Canada to study carbon cycling - C_140205_EF_MetaG | ecosystem: Environmental > Aquatic > Freshwater > Lake | place: Lake Croche, Canada... | reverse complement strand
TGTCATCAGCTAAATCTTGAGTTAAGTACCCATCCTTATGAGCATCACGAACACGGTCTTTACCTATCTTAGATAAAGTAGCGAATGGTGGAAATGGCGTTCTGTCAGCAAACTCAAAATCAGCCCATACTTTAGCAATTGGCAGCTTCTTTAAATCAGCAGCGGCTTCTTTAGCTAATGCACTTGGTTGTGCTGGTACGCTAACTGCAGGTTGTCCAGTTCTTCCAACAGCAGGCTGTCGAGGTAATCCCACTCCTCCCCCGACAGGTTCTGGAGTACTTTCAATCGGGGTTTCGTCTGGTTGTATAGGCTCACCCACGCTTGGCTCAGCTGGTGGTTCGTTAGCAGGAGGCTGTACTCTGTCTTCTTGAACACCAAAGAGGTCTGGTTGGCTAGGGGCTGGGGCTTCAGTTGCTTGGGCTTTCGGTGCATTAGGAACTCCAAATAGGTCAGGTTGAGCTGTGTCAGGATTGTAATGCGGATATGTTTCTAAAATCTTGTTAGCTTTAACACCAAAGTCATTAGGGATTGAAGCTGCTGTTGCCAGCATGTTGTATGTCGTTGGGTCTGCTAAGTTACCACCAGCTAAGGCTTTATACTGTTTGTTGCGTGGAGTAATACCAAATGAATTCAATAGCTCAGGTGTAAGCGTTCCTTCAGGGGCAGGGGCAACAGGTGCGGCACCAGCACGTTGTATTTCTACAATCTTAGCATTACGCTCTTTAGTAGTAAGGTCTGGAAAATACATCTTGCGATTGGAGCTAAGTTCAGCACGACCTTCAGGAGTAGCAGATAATTGGGCAATTTGGGCTGGAAGCCCTTGCATACGAGCCGTTTCAACCGACGCAAGTGCAGCAGGTGAGGGCTTACCCCTACCTGTAAATAAATCTTCTTGGCCCGGAGCGACCTCTGGAGCTGGTGCATTTGTAAAATTACCTTCAGCATCGAAACCAAAAGTTGGTGGGGTAGTGGTTGGTTCAGGAACATTAGGTTGGCTTGGACCTTGAGGTTCAGGCGCTTGCTCTTGAGTGAATAACGGTTGTTGTTCCATTACCCCAGTAGCTTGACGTTGCGCTTGTTGAGCTGCGGCTTGTACTTGTTGTCGCTGAATTGCTTGGTTTTGTGCAACCGTATCTCTTGCTTCACCACGTTCTTGAACACTACCGATAGCACCTAATGGTCCTAGCAAGGCTACTTGATATGCAGTATCTGCATATTCCTTACGGGCATCGTCATTAGTTAGTGGTAACCCAGCTTGGTATCTCTCAAGCATTTGTTGTGTTACTTCAGGTGGAACTTCAGCAGCGATACCTTTAACAGTACCTTTACCTACTGTAGATAATAGTGATTGTTTAGCTGCAGATTCTGCAGCTTCTTTGCCTAAGTGTTTAACAGGTAAACCTAGCATTCTGCTAAATAATACCTTATCGGTAAATACATCTAATGCGGCTTGAGGAACAGCCGCGCCCCATGCAGCTGCGCTTGAAATTGGCTTACCTTCTTGAGCTTGTCGTTCGTAGTTAGAACCCGCTTGTTGAATTAATGACGGTGCAAATGCACCGGCCAGCCCACCAATTAATGTACCTTCTGGACCCGCCAAAGAACCAAGCGTAGCGCCAGTTCGGGCACTAGCTACAGTAGCCGCTAGGTTAGGGAATTGTTCTGCAACAGCGGTTGGGATTTCACTAATGGCTTCTCTGCCCGCAGCGAATAAACCTTTGTCATGATAGACATCTTTAACTTTTTGAAGGTTTGCACCAGAGCGTTCTGTGATTGCTTCTTGTCTCGCTTGACCAGCCTTAGCCGCTTCGTCAGCACCAAACAGGCTAGACGCAGCTGTTTCCATAGAGCCAAGCATATGTTTAGCACCACCAGTCGCTGCTTCACGTAAGGTTACTGGTTTAGCTAACGCTGCTTGGTTATCAGCCAAATGACCTTGTATCGCTTGAGTTAATGCTCTTGCTGAGTCTGAGTCACCTGCAGCGTCTGCTCTTCTTAATGCATTGTAGAGTTCATCTAACTGATACATTTATAGCCCCTAAACTTATTTATTTGTACTTGTTCATTATAGCATCAAGTGATTTGTCTTTGGAACTATATAATGGGGCCGCAGCTGCTGGAGCACCTGCACCACCTGCAGGTACCGCCGTTAATAAACTTTTATAGTATTCAATACGCCGGTCAATGGCGGCTTTATCTGCAGGAGTAAAAGCGGTTAGTTTTTGTTTCATAAGGTTATCAATTTCTTTTTGGTACCCAGCTTGAGTCCGTGCATCGGCAGCGCCATAACTAGGCATTGCATTCTCTTGGGCTTGTTTATACGCTTCTGATTTGGATATTGTAACTCCATGTTTATTAGCGTCAGCCATAATTTGAGCTGCTTGGTCATTTAGTGAACGCTCAGCTTTATCAGCCGCATACCTAGAAGCAGCAGCGCCAATATCAGCGACCTGCACTTGTGTTCTTTCTTGTGCGCCAGTTTTCAATGCCTCATTAATAGCATCGGTGTCTTTCATTTTAATAGCGCCAATTAATGTAGTGTGTTTATCTAAATCATCTTTGGCTTGTTTAATAGCATCTCTGTTTCCTGAAGCAACTGCTTGGCTATATGTATTTTGAGCTAAAGCAATCTGACCTAATTCTTTACGCATAGCTTCAGCACGTAGTTCGTCTTTATCTGTAATCGCACCAGCTTCAGTACCATATGCCGCGGCACCTTTACCTAACAACCCAGCCAGACCTTCATTAGGTTTAGCTTCTCCTAATGCTTTAGCAACAGCGAACCAAGGCATCGCTTCATCTGATTTTCTCTTACCTTCTGATTTAGTACCCGCTTTCTCAGCAGCGGCTTTTTCTTTATTATATACATCAGGGTCACCACCAGCATCAATAAACTCTTGCCTGTTTCTTGCAGATAATTCAGCACGTGTGAATGGTAATCCTGTTTCAGGGTTATTGTCGCCTTTTAAAAGGCTTTCCGCATAGCTAGTATCATAACCAGTAGGCTTATAACCTAAGCCACCAATACCTGCGTTACTAGCAGTGGGAGAACGAGTGTTTTTTGTAGCACCGCTTGCACTTGTATCGCCTGCGGCGCTAGCTCTTGGGTTCAATGAATCAATGTATCTGTTATCAGCTATTGCTGGGGTATCTGGGCTTTCCGCTAAAGGTCTAGTAGCTTGTGTAGCCCGTGCAGGTGCGGTTGGTGTTGGTGCAGAATACCCGCTACGTGATAAGAGGCTATCTAACCCTGACTTAGTATACCTAGCTGCATCAAGCATGCCTTGATTTACAACGCCCGCTCCGCGGACAGCTCTATCAGCTACAACTCCAGCACCGCGAATATTACGTGCGGCAAGTTCTTGAGCGGCATCGGTTACCTGCCTTATTGGGTTAATCCTATTAGCAACAGCGCCAATATCCTGAGCTAGGCTTCCATAATCAGCTTGTGTTGCTGGTGCGTCATGTGCGGACTCATATTGTTTTTGACTATCAAGACCAGTAAACACTACTTTACCTTTATGTTGCGCTCGTAATGATGGCGGTAAATTATAATAATCTTTTGCTGACAATGATTGGTTAGGGTCAAACTCTGGTACGGGAACTGACGACCCATCGGTCTCACCACTAAATGCAATAATGCCACCACCAGCCATTGTCTGTGCTGGTAGGTTAGAAGGTAAGCCAGTAACTCCCGGATTATACGCAGCGTTTTGGGCAACGATTGGTTGAGGAGCTGGTTGTTGGGCTTGCATTGCTGACTTAGCTTTCTTGTCTGCGATGATTTTTGAGTTCAACACTAACTGCCCTACCTGTGGGTCAATTGTGCCATCTCTAAGTGCTTGCTGTAGTTGGGTGATAGACAGCTTATTAGCATCTGCCATTTGACTCATTGGGTTGCCGTATGCCATATCTATTCCTTATAATTCATTAAATCATGCATAGAAATCTTATCAATCCCATCACCACCTTTGGCTGTTTCAAAATGCTTAGGTAGTCCACCTTTTTTAGCAATTTTTGATAGACCCATAGCACCTGCACCTAACGCACCTACCTGACTAGCCATACTTGGAGCCGCTTGGTAAGACTGTGTTGTCGTTGAAGACATTGGTAAGCCGTGTAGTAAGTTACTCATATTACCTAACTGCATCATTGGGTATTGTTGTGCAGTAGCGTAGTTACTAATGGCTTGGTTAATCTTGTTCTGTTCCAAGGCTTGCTGTTGAGCACCCATAGTGTTTTGAGTATTTAAAATCCCTTGCTGTGCGCCTAACTGTGCAGTGCCTAGTTGACCTAATGTACCTGCAGCTTGGTTTGCTTGACCGTAACCTTGAAGTGCAGCTTGCTGACCTTGAAGCCCTAACCCAGCACCGTATTGTTGCGCTTGTTGAGCTGCTTGGAATGCCTTATCATAACCCGAACCAATTGCTTGGTTCATCGCCGTGTTCATATTGCGGTTGTTTTCAGATGCCATTAATGCATCGCGTGAACCGCCGAAGGCACCGGCTTGAGTAGCCTGACCTTGTTGTTGCTGACCTGTAACCCCATACTGCCTACGCATTTCGTCAAGTTGTGGAGTGAGTGATGACTGGATGTAAGGGTTCATAAACGCTTGAGTAGCGTACGGATTGGTAGCCATTTGATTATACTGATTACCAGCCTGAGCAGCTTGCCCTGCGGTTTGCATTGAACCCATACCAGCCATACCAGCCATCTGACTACCTTGACCGAACTGACCCGGAGTTTGTAAATTAGCCGCACTATTATACGACTGTTGTTGCATTGGTGAAGCGCCAGCGAAGTAGTTATTTGGGTTGTCGCTGTATGCTTGATATGGTTTGAAGCTAGATATGTTACCACTAGCATCGGTATTAAAAATCTGTTGTTGCGCAGCTCCAAGCATGCCCTCTACATACGGTCTAGCGTATTCAGGTATATTAGTTTGTTGGACTGTAGAGTTCGTAGGACCCGGAGAACCTCCACCTCCAGTATAGAATGTAAATTGCGTTTCAAAATAATGTAAAAGGGATTTCAAGCTAATCATATTAATTTCTCCACTACATGCATTGTAGTTGTAAGCCCTGCTTTTTGACGGTATAGTCTTGCCTGTGCATCTTTAGCCCAAGCTCTTATTTTTGTTGCGCCTTGGGATTTGGCCCATGAAACTACTTGTTCAAACACTTCTGCTTCTACTATGCCCCTACCACCCAATGAAGTAATTACTGCTACCCTATGGTTAGGTTGGTTTTGCATTGACAATGCCGCGGCACCTTGTATAGTTTGTTCACTATCAACAGCTATTAGTAATGTCAACGCTCCGCTTACTAATTGTAACTTCAACTGACTTGTTGTACAGTCCCCCGTACCTTCTAGCTCTGCAGCCTCAAAGTAAGGTTCTATTTTATACCATATTTGGTATATATTTGCAGGTGCTACTATCTGTACTTGCATTGTCATTATCGTGGAAGAAACTGATTAGCGTTAATTTGTTTACCTTGGTGCTTATTGCCTGTACGAGCTTTTCGGATATTGTCCATCATGCTATATAAGTGTTTAGCGCCTGCATCTGTTGAGCCATTACCTAAGTGAGATACTACATCGGCAGGTACCACGAACTCACCTTGAGCTAAACGAGCTGGTTGCTTATTCCCTATAGATGCCGGGATACTGTCTGACATGCCATCACCGGGCCCATCTAACAACTGAGGGTTGCCACCATGAGCGTACCCACCTAATGAACCAACGCCACCACCTTGGGCATATGCAATCGGACCACCCTGTGCAAACATAAACGGGTTGTTGTACTGTTGGGGTAATTGGTTTCGGTACTGTGGTTGTTGATTTTGAACTCCTTGAACCGTCGCCTCGATAGGACCGTCACTACCAAAAGCACCTCCACTGCTGCTACCACCTTTTGCTGCCATACCACCGCCTATTGGTTGTTGCTGACCACTTGCACCTCCATTACTATGATAGATGTCTGAACCACCTTGCATCATATTCATTGAATTATTTTGATTTCCACCGCTACCCAATGGGGGTAATGATATGGAACTTCCACCGCCACCGCCAGTACTACTATCGTTTAAGTCAATCGAACCATGCACATCCATAGAACCACCTGCAGCGAAGCCTCTTACAGGTTCGCCAGTATATGGGTTGGTTTGCGCTTCGTAGTCTGAGTTGACTACTTCAGAGCTTATAGGCCTTTGACTTGGTGTAGCATACTGTGTTTGTACTTGTTGGCTTTGTGGGTACATAGGACCTTGTAAATTTGCAATGCCACCTTCGGCATAACTTGCTTTATAGTACGGCATTTCAGGCTGGGCTATGTCAGGGGTAAATAAATCGCGATTGTATCCAGCTAGTTTACTTTTGTATTTCTCTAGTTCTGGTACTGTATTAGGTCCTTTAGTTAGCATGCCATAACCATAACCCGTACCAGCACCCAGTAGACCTTTAGTTAGCGTGTCTTGTTTGTCGTAGTAATTCAAACCTTTAGCCAAATACCCATTACTGTCAGGACTTATACCAGCTAAGTTTCTAATGCCGTTAGTTAATGGATTAGCGTTTTGTACGCCTTGTTGTACGCCTTGTTGTGCACCTTGTGCTAAACCGCTTTGTTGTATTGCTCGCATCTCGTCTGGAGTCGTGCCTAATGTAGCTGGAGTAAATGCAGAAGAAACATCAGGAACTGTATTAGGAATTACTTGCCCTAAGTTAGCAGCTCTTTCTCCATTTAACCCAACTATACCTGCATTTTCTATACCTTGTGTTGCGCCTTGAGTTACACCTTGCCCTACACCTTGGGCTACTCCACTTAAATCAAAATTAGCTAATGATGGATTTAATGAAGATTGACCTAACGTACTTAGGCTTAAACCACCAGTTCCAGGACCACCAATCGCATTACCAAGAATAGAAGTAGCTTGATTTCCTAAATTAGTAGCCTCAGCTGCAGCACCGGGTATCGCAGTAGCGCCGGGTAATAAACTACCAATCCCAGCACCAGCACCGCCAGTAACTGCACCTAGTAGTGCGCCTTTTAAGGGGTCTTGACCTGTGGCTAACGAGGTGCCACCACCAATTGCTGCACTTAAAAGTGCTGCCTCCATTATTCCACCGTCTGCCATAATTAAATCCTTTTAAATATAATGTATAGTACCATGTTAAGTCTTGACTTTCAAAACATTTCCTGCTGTTGTATCTCGATAAACTGTACCTGCTCTAAGTGTTGCTACATCTGCTTGTGTAGGTAGTCTGTCTATATCTAAAATCAAACCAGCAGCGGCTGAAACAGTGGGGCTATCTAGCTGTGCAAAGTATAGGCGTAACACGTTAGTAAGCTGGTCTATGTACTGCTGACTATACTCAACAGGAGCAATCGGTAAGTTTGGTGCTTTAGTTGTTCCAGTAGCCATTATCTACGACCATCAGGGCGGATGTCTAGGCGGGGCATTCCAAGTTGCCAAGCCACACCCAAGCCTGTAGACTCAATCCTAAAGCTCATCTGACGACCACGTAACCTAGTGTATACCTGACCTGTGAACTGCTGGATATTATAGACCTGACCCATCGTGTAGTTATCAGCACTTACTACTGCTGGGTTATCGGCAGCTCCGTAGGGGGTACCTGAGTTTTGGCGTGGCTTGACCGTCATTGTTACAGATGGGTTATTGACTACAGAGCCGTTAAAGTTTACGTCAGGTAGTATGCGCCATATAAAACCGAAGTTGTGCCCATCACCAATATCAAAATCAGAAGACTGCACGTATACATTAATTGGGAGCGAGCTTTCACCAGCGTTGTCGTCTACAGAAGACTCATGATATAAAATACGGTTGTTGTACGCAGCTGCCATAGGGTACTGACGAATGCCTGAATCTAACCAAGCTGTACGAGCCATAGTGCCGTAATACCAAACACGGTCTACATAGTTATATATAACGTACTTATCAACTTCGGTACCATTACTTGTGTTACTTACATAGAACCACCAGACTTCATTGTAGCCCTCATTACCACCAGCAAAGACTTGATACGCTTGGTCTTTATTAATATCATTAAATACATACTGACGAAGTGAACAAGGTAAAGTCTCTACCCGACCTGAGTACATATAGAACTTATCTGAACCCATCCAATAGGTTACGTTGTTAATTGTAATCATAGCGTTAGGTGACATGACAGAGATATTATCCATCATGATATTAAAGCCCCAAACATAGGGCGCACCTAGGTACTGCATGGAATAGAGCGCTGAGTCAGTCCATATAAGGATTTCTTGACGGGTAGCCCTAGCCCCCATGATGTAGGAACCACTAGATAATGCGAATTCACCTGACTGATTGGTAACTGCAGGTACCCATTGGTATGGGTTTAACTGGTCTGACCAACGCACAAGCATTGGATTAAACGCTGTATTTGAGTTAGTAGGGTCATAGGAATTGGCACCGAAAGCGATGATAAATTTCTGAACTGCTGAAGCAATGATTTGGATAGTTTGGGTTGGTACGAACTGTCCTTGATAACCTGCATTAATAGATAGATAGGATAGTAACTGTGCCCTTTGACTTAACCCTAAACTAGCTTGCCAGTAATAAATTGCACCGTTACGAGGGGCTAATACTAAGTCTTGCCCAAAGTTATCGTTAGACCAAAGCCTCAACTGCTCTGCGATACCGCCAGTAGTAACTCCAGTTCCCCATCCATGCGCCCACGCATCAGTAGTTAGGTTAAGCGGATTTGCATTCCATCCACCTGCGCCCCAACCAATACCGACAGAGTAAACATCTAGCCCTACTGGAACTTCATAATTAAGTACAATCCCTGTCCCGCCATGACCTGTATCGCTAGCATTGGATAATACTGGAAGCCCTGTCGTTGGGTCTCTTGCGATGATTGTAAATGTTGTGGTTGATACTTCTACTACTTCTTGGTACTCTTGATTTAGGACCGCGGCTGTAATGTTACCACCTAATGAAACTGCACCTGAGATAACAATGTAGTCACCAACGCTTGGGGTGTATGAGCCATCTACAATAGTAATATTTGATGAAAACGGAGTAACAGTAACCGCAGTAAATGCATTGGCTACTGGAGATGCATACAGAATGGGGGTAATGTCAGTGTAAGCACCGCCTGACTCAACGTAGTATTTTTTACTGGTGCCAATTCCTAAGTAGTTACTGCCATTAAGCGCCGCCCAGTTCCAGAGGCTTCTAGCCGTGCCTATAAACGTATTATTAGATAGCCGTGACCAACCGCCAATCTTTTCAGGAAAGCCAGAGCGAAAACGAATCTTATTGCCATCATACCAACCGCCTTCATTGGCATAGTCTGTGCCTTCACGATTTAGTCCGGGTCGCAGTTCTACTTTTTGTAATGGCATTATTGTACGCCTTCTTGTTCTTGTTCAAACTTAATCAGTAACTGACATTGAGTAACTTCTTTACCTGCTTTTTCTAAGTCTATTTCGGTAGTAGCTTCGGTAGCTCCACTAGAGGTTGTAGCAGTTGTGTCGGCGCTTTGGCTCGTGGAGGGCACTGTACTGGTGGAGCTTGCTCCGTTGCACAACTTAATAATGTGAGGGTGAGACTTATAGTAAGCATTGATTTTAGCGATAGCATCTGAGTACTCCTTAGTTATATCTTTATTAACCTTATCGGCTGCTTTGATTTTTTGGTTGTTTTCTGCAATGGCGATAGCCGTTAGCCTAGCATCACTAGCTAGATGTGCCTCATACTTTGTTTGCTCATGTGCGTAACCTTTGTAGTACCCGAATAGAAATACGAATAGCACAAATCCAGCTATGGCAAATTGCTTCCAGTAAGTCTTAAGAAATTCAGTTAGTATTAGCAACTAATGTATCCTTTTTAAAGTGTGCGCCTACCCCTGCCGAACCCATTATTGCGCCCAGCCCTGTACCAAAGCCCAGAAAATCAAAAGCATGGTTAAGTATGAGGTGAGTAATACCAAGACCGATAAACGAAAATGTTCCGAGAGCAGCCATTGTTTTAATAATGCAATAAGTTTCATTATCAGGCTCCGTTAGAATGTCGTGTATAAATTTAGGTAGTTTCATAATAAAAACAAATACTTTTCCGCTTGTCTACGTTTAACTAATCCGGGTAACTCAACCCCACCGCCATGTGTCCACTTCTCAAACTCATTCGCAGCACCTGCATAATCCCTAGCATTAAGTAACTTTAGTAGTGTGCTTGTCCTAAGTGCGTCACAGCCTACATTATAAGCGAAGTCGACCAATGCATCGAATTGATTTTGATTAATCAGTACTGTTACAAACCTATTAACTGCATCTTCATAATGAACTAGCGTTGTGCGCATTAGGTTTGTGGCTTGTTGCCTAGTGATAGGCTGATAGGACATTGTAATAGCTTTACCATCGGTATCTCTAGTCGAGCCAAACCCAATTGTAGGCACCCCAGCAGGGCAACGGTAAACTGTTGTTCTAAACCCCTCTGATGACTCTATCAAATCTATGCAGTTTACTGATACTTTCATTAAGCCGTTCTGTTCCACATATATACTACGAGGTACGGTTGTACGTTACTAAATGCTGTTCCTGAACCTGTGTTACCTATACTAATATTTGCGTAGCCTGTATTTGTCGTGCCTGTAGCATTACCAGACCAACAAGGTGTTGAGTTACCTGATTGAACATAGTCTGCGGCTTTTGTATTATATGGATGGGTATGTCCAGCATCAGTTGCAGTATGGCTATGCGCTGGTAAGTTAGTAATAGCTAGTGTAGTTGTTGCACTACCACCTGATGTACCCGCGGTATACCCGCCACCCGCGCCAATTAATACTTGACCTTGTCCAATAGCTACCCATGTACCAAAACCAAATATTGAGTTAGGGTTAGTCGCTACTGTTGTTGTATAAATACAACCAATTGTATAAATTAATTGTAACGAAGCCGCTACTGCTGTTGCTATCGCTGTAGTAGTAAAAGCTGTTGAAGCCGCTTGTGTTGTGTTGGTACCGGGAGCTGCTGTTGGTATTGTAGTTACGCCTGTTACATCTAGTGTTCCTGTAACAGCTACGTTGCCTGTAATCGTACCGCCTGAAGTTGAGTACCCAGCAGCGAAGAAGTTAGTGCCATCACAATAGACTGTTTGGGTTGCACCATTAGGAATAGCTAAGCTAGTCCCTGCACTTGTTTTAATATTAACTGCATATCCGCCAGTTGTCTTATTAGCGATGATGTATGTTTTATTAACGGCTGGGGCAATTAGATTTCTAACACCTGCAGGTGACCCATTTAATACAAGGACTGCATTTCGGGCTTCATCAGAAATACCATTTAGGTTAGATAATGTATAGTCTGCGTTTACCAAACCAATAATCTGCACACCTGTAATTGCCTGTTCTATCAATGTACCTAGGTTGGTGTTCGTAGTAGTACCCCAAGTACCTGACTGGTCGCCGTTACCGATGAGTTCTAACTTTAAGCTTGGTGAGAATGTTGATGCCATAATTTAATCCTTTATTGGGTATTAGTTATCAGAACCCAGTTATTTGTTTGTGTATCGTCAATTAAATACCATCCAGTTGTAGCTTCGCTTTCAGACCAAACCATAGTATCTGCTACCATTCCCTTGAATTGCGCTGTAACTCCTTCGAGGGAAGCTATACTCATAGTTTCTGATATCTGGTCATTATACCCTTTTATTCCAATTTGTGAATCTGACCATGTCATTGACTCTGATTGAAGCACACCGATATTGACTTGATTAGAATCAGCTATTGTCATTGGTTCTGTTACATTTACATTATAGGCAGTAATTGATGCATTTGCATCGTTTAAAACCATAGATTCAATAACATTACCATTGTAGCCTTTTACTACAGTTTGACTATCTCCCCATGTCATTGTTTCAGATACTGAGGCTAAAATTGGTGGGGCTGTTGTTCCATTTTCTTGGTCTGCCACAGTCATTGATTCTGTTAAAGAGGCTTGAAACGATGCCACTACTGTTTGTGAATCTGTATACGTCATTGACTCTGTGCGAGAAACAGTAAATCCTTGACTTACAGTTTGTGAATCTGACAATGTAGCTGTTTCAGTAACAGCTGCTGATGTAGCCCATGCTACAGTTTGCGAAGCAGACCACGTAGATGTTTCTGTTAAAGCTGCTTGAAACGCGGCTATTACTGCTTGTGCATCACTCCAAGTCATAGACTCAGTAACGGCTCCTGTATAAGCTACTGAACTCACCCCTCCAAGGGAAGCGAAAGAAGTTTGTCCAAATCCATAAGCGCCGAACATACTAGACGAAATTCAACGGAGAAGGTGAAGGACGAAGGCGAACATTAGGTGGGCTAGAGTTTGAATAGTCGTCACCCACAGAGAAAAATGTGTTTGCTGGATTAAATGTCATGCCCCATATACCAGCGAAATTAGCTAAAGTGCTAGAGGGTAAGGTACCTTGAATATATACAGGTTTACTATTAGTTTGAGTTAATGTCGCAGTGGTAGAATATGCAGTCATGGATAATGAATTATCTGTTGACACTAATAAATTAAACTTGTTCGCTGTTTGTGTCGATGCATTATCAAAGTATACATACCCATTAGTGGATGCAGGAAGCATATTGCCATTAATAATCGATAATACATTGTATATATTACTGTCATATACATAACCTACAGCGGCATTCGATATAAATGCTCCTATATTTAGGTCAATGGTTACGTTATTGTATGTAGCGTTATTTCCTGAAAAACTTGCAGCAATTATATTAGATGTGCCTGCATTCATACTAGCTGGGCGAAGTAAACTATAGAATTCAAATAGTATATATGTTGCAGAACCTAAAGAAAGTGTAGTTGCTGAATCCTGTATATCTAGCGCATTAGCAATTATATTAGTGGGTAAGTTAGTCAAGCCATTAACATAATAGATTATGCTCGACGACATTGAATTTAAAGTAAAGGTAGTTGTCCCATTATTATTAATAGTAGTTGTGTTGGTTAATAATATATAAAATGCGTTGGGGTAAACACCAGATGCTGCTACAGGAAACGTAATTAATCCTGAAACTGATGGAACCAATGAAACACTTGAAGCACCTGTAGTATATATCGTACCCCGCATTCCTGTAAAATTTAAGCTAGCTAACGCTGGTCCGTAGGAAGAATCATAATCAACTACATTATTAGAGTACATACTATATTGGTTAAATATTATTGCATCGCCGGTAGTGGGGACGGCTGAGGCGGTTCCAGCAGATGTTGTTAATCCCGAACTTAAAATTACTGTTGAAGTTGTTGAAGAAAAATACCCTGCGGTATTGGTTGGAGAGTTCGTAAATACTACGTTTGGTATTGCGGCAACAGCTCCTTTATTTACCCCATTTAACAGAATAATATCTCCAGCAACAATAGTGCCGACTAAGCCAGTGAAAGTTACTGTAGTCACGCCAGATGCTCTTGCTCCTGAGAATGAAGCACTGCCTGAAACTAACCTCCAATTAGCCGTATTAGTGGCACTCCAAATCCCACTTCCACCAACCCAGTATTTAGTAGCCATTTTAGCCCGGTCCTGTTACTGCAGTTACATCCCAAGTTGGAACAGGAGAACCTACCGTGCCAGTTCCGATTGCGTTATAAATGCAGCCGATATATGAAAATGAAGCTAGTGTAGTAGGTAAGTTTATTCCTACACCTCTATATAAACTGCTCCAAGTTATTGTTGTGCTAATTGCACCTTGTAATCGAAGGGTTAAGCGTTGCCCATCAGTTGGAGAACCTGTTGGGTTTGCAATCGTTAGTGTAGTACCTGATAGTGCTGTAGCATTAAACTGGTCATCTGTATCAGCATTAGGGGTTACTGTAGTTGTAGCAGTGCTAATACGCGGAGTGATACGTTTACTACTAAGGGTTTGTGTAAAATCTGTAATAACAGCACGTTCAGATGGATAGGTACAAAATACGTTGACTGTACCTGAGAAAGTAACTGCTGCATTTGAGTTACTAGAAGCTAAAATAGTTGTGCGGTTTAATACGGGTCCTGTTGTGTTATACGTACCAATGCCTACTTCCCAGTTTCCAGATACGTCAGTAGCTGAGTAGTAGGTTGTATTTCCAGTAGTAGTTAGAAAAGCAAAGGATTGAAACCCTGTTACAGCTGTCATACCCGAAAAACTTACTGTGGTATTAGCTGTAGCTGTTACCTGTGCTCTATCCGCAAATAGATAAGCCATTTAGTAATCCTAATTAAGCGATTGAAGCTGTGTATGTAACTGTAAGCGTATCACTAGCGGCTACTGTTTTTGCGCTTGCAAAGTCCCCTGCACTGAACAATGTACCTGTTGTATTATCGATTACTGAAGAACCCGCGATGTTAATAAAACAGCCTGCTACTGTACCACTCGTTAAAATTGCAAATGCATATGTACCAGTAGATGAAATAGACCCACCTGAAGCTGCAGCAAAGGATACTGTTTTACGTGGAGAAGTGTATGTAGGGGCATTAGCAGCACCAACTTCTGACCATGAACCATGAGAGGCTTGTGTATCCCCAACAACTGCTGTACCAGTACCTTTAAGTCCCATATAAACCGCACCTTGAGCAGCATTGGTTAATGTACCTGTAAGTGCTACGTTTTTACCTACTGTAGTAACGATATTGTGGATTTCATCTTCCCACTTTAAATCACCGTTAGCAGCATGGCACTGTACTTTATAGTATCCAGTAATGCCCATTGTTTCTTCGTGGCCACCGTTGCGAGCAACCGAAGCGCTGCAAGAGTCAGCCATTGTTATTTTTGCATCAATACTCATATTAACCCCTAATTTAATCTAATAATGGCAGTAGTTGCACTTGCCGTTGGAAAAGTAACCGTAAAACTATTTACTGCTGATTTGTCAGAACCAAAATTTAGCACCGCAACAGCAGCGCCTGTTGTGCTATTGTATATTAAAGCGCCCCTACAAGTAAAGTTAGCAGGAGTCCAAGTAACATCATTGAATGAAACATATGCGGTTGTCCCACTAAATGCAGGTCCTATAACAGTTAGCACTTGTCCGCCGGCTGTATACCCCGTACCCACTACTTCATTCGTAGCTGAATAAGCTACAGTCGTAGCATCTAAGGAAGCATTAGCAGTATATAAAGCAATTTTGTACACGTATAGTGTCGGTGGGCTAAAGTCCTCTAACCCATTTAGTAAGTTTACTTTAAAGCCTGTGCATTGTGTTTGAACGATAGCCATTATAATCCTTTATACGGCAGGCTTGTTTGGCCTTTACGATACGCATCGTTGCGTTCTAATCCGTCACCTAAACGTTTAAGTTGTTCTACGGCTTCTTTGAACATTTTCTCGTAATAGGTAACCATATCTTGTTCACCCTTCATAAAGATTACTGCCTCGCGCATAGCTCCATAGAACAAGACTGGGTCATAATTATCGCCAACCCATGAACTACCTGTTGGATTAGTGGTTACAGCTACAGTTACTGAAAACCCAATCCCTTGTCCACCGATATTCGCAGGATTTACTGTTAGGATATCATTTGTAGTGTAATATACTCCGGGGTTATTGATTACAACTGAAGTAACGATGTTGCCTGAAATAACTATAGTGGCAGTTGCATTTGCCCCAGAGCCTGCGACATTCATTAGTGGTACATTTGCGTAAGTTCCATTAGCATATCCAGAACCACTTATAATAGTACCTAATAGTTTTATTTGCCCCTGCACGATTGAATCAGGGTAGTAGAAGTAATGCAGTTCCACATTATAGTTAGCATCTGGAGTAGGTGATACTATTGTTGCAAGTTCATTAGGGGTTATTGTATTTGCACCAAATAAGGCGTAATACTTTGGAAGTCCTGTGCTGGTAGGGTTTGGATATGCTTCACGAAGGAAGTTTACATCTTTATTCAGTAAGTATGAATATCTGCCAGTTGCGTCTATTACAGCTATTGAATACGTTGCAAGCCAATCAATAGGCAAGGTCAGGTACTGGTTACTAGAAGTTAAATTACCTATAACGTTTTTTCTAAGCGTAGGTAACTGTACTGTATTATAAATACGTTCTTCCGTTTCTATAACGAAACGAGGAATGTTAGATACAAACAGCGACTCTGTATTCTCGCTGTAGTCTTGTATAGCCTGTGATAGCTGAACGTAATTCATTTAGTTACGCCATAGGCCCACGAGCACGTAAGCCTTTAATAGCGCAACCGTTACCACGCGTAACAATGCCGTCTTTCTCTTCGTTCACTTGTTTACCGCCAATACTTACATTCATAGCCTCTGTTTCAGGACCTACGTCTTTAGCAGCGCGAGTATTAGGGTCTACATTACGATTATCTTGGTCGTTCATAATAGTTCCTTATTTTTGATTGTTAGCGCGAGCTAGGTTGCGGCCAACTTTGCGCATAGCTTCTGAAGTAACACTTTTAGCACCTGACTTACCTTTACCGCCCTCGATGCCAATTTCTTTACCTGAGTCACCTAAGTTTTTACCTTTGGTTTTTCCTGATTTTGTAACGCCATCTGCTGCTGATTTATAACCCATTTTAATACTCCTTAATTTGTTGATATTGTAACAGTTCCTACTTGACCTTGTGCAACTAAATCGTTTTGTGTTAGTACGGCATCAAATAGTCTCGAACCCCCAACTGGTGCCCAACCCCATTGAAACTGTCGACTACCATCCCCCGCGTACCCATCTACCCCTACTCCTGATGCAGCATAACTTGTATCTGGTCTTGGCTCTCTAACTGCCTGTGGGTCGCTAACAGGGTAAAGTCCTAGTTGCAATTGTGGTTGGTCTGGCTCCCAGCACTCTGGACATACCTTAATACTAACCTGTTTAGTTTTAATTGTTAGCTTGCGTAGCTGTGTTAATTTATACCTTTGACCGCATCGGTCACATTCGGCAATACTATGCTTACCACTTGAATACTTACTAGCCATAATTACCTAGAGTACATCATATTGCGAGGTACGAAACGTATCGGAGCTTTCTCTCTGTCCTCATCCGCCGCTAGTTTAAACTGCTCTTCATAGTCCGCCTTTAGCCCCATCACACGATTAGGGTCAGTACCTTGAATCTTAATGCTTAGATAATATGCTAGCCCTGCAACCATAGCAGGTAAGAAGCGGAACGGAATGTCTTGTGTGTTAATACCATCACCTGCATCATTGATACGGCGTAATCTCCAGTAAACAAACGTGTACTGTGAATCTGGTGCATTAGGGGTAGGCCAAATATTAATGGTCGGAGCATTGACTCCTGTAGGTGTTGTAGCACCTGACTGCCTATTAATCCATACTTGGATAGGACGACCTTGAGTTAATTTGTTTGGTATTGTTGAGTATGTAGACTCTGAAATTCGGCTGATGTTAATATCAGTTTGGTTTGCTACGCTACCTGAGTTAGTACGGATTACATGGTCTAGTAGGTCGATGGTATCGATGGGTAAGTTGTATGTAGATTGCCCTGTAGTCAGCACTATCTCGCCCTGTTGGATAGTCCATAGGTTAATGCCACGATTAGCCCACTCGATTGTAAGTAAGTTAAGGCTTCTACGAGCCGTACGCAAATCATACCCTGAACGTAACTCAGAACCAGCACGTTCAAATGCCTCTTCTACAAGGTCATTTAAATCTAAGTTAAATGCGGTGGTTCCAGTTGTTGTCATTTTCTATCCCATTCTATTACTAACTCGATTATGAGCAGGTCGACAATCAGATAATTAAATTCGTCATCGTTTGATAATTCAAATCCTAATAACATCCCTGAAATGAACCCTATGTAGCAAATCATTTTCGTTGCATCTTACTAGGCAGGTTTATTTTCCCACCTTTTTTGTACATCTCTACATCGTTCGGATTATCCTTACGAACAATCTTTTTACCCTTCGGCATCTTAGAAGGGTTTAAATCACCCATGCCACGAGAAGCTAACATTACTTTTTACCCTTAGCCATACCACCACCACACATTGACTTAACATGCTCTGCCGCTAATTTATGTCCAGCTGCGTGAGGTTTAAAGTTTTTAGTGTGATGCATGAAGTCACCTTCTTGTTGTGGTGCAATCATTTGGTCGTTGTGCACATGTGTTGAATTTAATGCGCCTTCCATTGGAAAATTATCTTTCATTTTAATACCCCTTAATTAACAATATTTACCGCGAGTTTTACCCCTAGACTCAATACCACCACCACGAGCCATTTTCTCAATGCCTACTGAACGACCTGAGTCACCTAAGTTCTTACCTTTGGTCTTGCCACGTTTTTGCACAGCTGATTCACCAAACTTAGTTAGCTTATTAGAACCAGCTTCAACATCTTTAGCCATAGTTCTAGGACCCATTGTTTCTCCACCACTTGCCATTTTCTTAACTTTACCACCTTTTTTCATTAAGCGGTTTGGACCTGCCGCTGCTTTAGCACCAGCTTGGTTTGCTGCATCTTGTTTCGCTTCTTCCATCTGTTTTTGCATTGCTGCTTTTTCAGCTGGTGTTGGTGTTGGTGTTGATGCGTCTGCTTTCTTTGGAGCAATAACTATTGCCATTTTTGGGTCTGCCATTATACAATCCTTCCTTTAGTTTTACCTTTAGATGCACATCCATCTGCACGAGATGAAGCTGTACCACCTGATTTAAGTTTTAGAGTAGTGCCTTTACCACCTTTATGCTCTTGGGCGTCATGTTGTGCAAACGCTTTTTTAAGCATAGCTTTGTCTTGCTCCATGTCCATTTTCATACCTTCTTTAGCCATTAACATTTCCACCTTTTCAATGATGCTGCTTTACGAGTAGGTTTACCATCTTCATCTTTCATAGGACCCGGCATACCTGACATACGGGCACAGAATGATTTCTTACGAGGTCCACCTTCTGGTTGTGGAGCTTTTAAATGTGAACCTGTCGCTGCATTGTATTTTGCTCTACCTTTAGCAGTTAGTCCAGCCCCTTTATCAGTAGCTAACTTCTCACCGCGTCCTACTGCTAATGATACGCCACCCTTTGCGAACTTCTTGCCTTTATCAGCGGCTTCAAAGTCTTTACCTACTGACTGTTTAATACCTACCTTCTTAGCGAATTTAGGGTTGTTAGCTACTGCTTCCATAAAGTTATGTTGTTTCTTTGAGGTACTAGGCATTTTATTTTCCCATGTGCTCGATTAACCATGCGGCAAAACCTCCGATAAGCGCTGATGCACTGCCTACGGCGATTAGCATTCTCCATCCACCATGAGCTTGGTCTAGTGTTTTGCGTATTGCCTCTAATGTATCTTTAACATCTTGCATATCTTTAACCATTTTATCCATGTCGGCCTGTAAATGTTTGATGTCAGAGGCATGAGTTGCAAGCTCTCTTACGGTTTCTAGTGGGTCTGGAACGCTCATATTATACTACCTAATTAAGAATTTGTATCTGAAAATACATTAATGAATACTGTGTTGTCTTCAAGGGCTTCAATCTCATGCCACTCATTTTCAATCAGGTTTACAGGTTGAGTTAGCTTATCTACTGTAAGGCTTTTATTTTCTTTAGTAACTACTACTGAACCTGCTGTACAAAGTGTTGCATGCGCATACTTATGCTCGTGTTTAGGTAATCCCTCACCCTTATCGGCATGATAAACATTAATTCTCGCACCGTCATAAACAAATGAATGTTTTGGTTGGATATTAATGGTCATAGTGTTTGTGTGCCCTTAGATATTGGCTGTACTGGCGGAACGTATACTTGTGGTGTTTGGGCTAATTCAGCTACAAATGCATCTTTTAATTCTTGGTTTCTAGCAAATGCTGCAGTGCGACCCTTGATATTTTCATGTGTGCCGAAGTTACTATTAAACACCATATAGGTGCCGTCTTCTTGGGAGTTGTCTGAAGGCGTTACCCACATTGTGCCTTTAGCAGACTCAATTGTTTGAATAATATTAAATCGACCTACATTAGCCGCCATTACTTCAGCCTCTATTTCTGCAATACGGGCATTAGCTAAATCAAGAGTATCAAAAATTTCTGCCTTACCGTTAATATAATTTTGAACTGTATATTGTTGTGTCATAATTTTTCCTTTTTAAGCTACTGTCCCTGCTATATTATTTGAATTGATTACATATATTGGAGCCGAAAGTCCACTAGGTGAGCGTATAGCCCTTCCGCCAGATTTTGACGCTTGGACTTGTGTAGTTCCCCTTGAACCCTTTGCGCTTGCAGCTCCCCAACCGCCGCCGCCGCCGCCCGAACCTCCTACATTTGCGAAATTAGTTGGGGCGATAGGTAGTCCAGCTTGATAGAACCCCCCACCCTGTGGCATAGAAGTAATAACATTTACTGTACTATGGTTTACAGCTCCTGAACCACCACCTGTACCACCAACCCCAGCATACTGACCTATTGTTGTGGCTATTGGCATTGTTGTTACAGTACTTGGTATTATTGTTCCGCCGCCACCACCTGAGACATATGTAACTGCGCCTACTGTCACTATACTACCATTACTTCCAGATGCTGTTGTCCCTACGGTTGCACCGTATGCAATATTGTTTCCTGAAGCAGAACCGCTATTACCACCGCCTGCTCCACCGCCCCCATATGATATTACGGTCGGCGAAACTGATACATTATTTCCGTATCCTCCACCGGCTCCTCCACCTAAGATATATCCATTAGTGCAGTCTGCTATAATAGGAATAGATGCACCAAATGAACTTCCCAATACAATTGCATCTCCACCATTGGTATTAACAGTATTATCACCTCCACCGATTCCCCCAGCCCCCATAATGGCACTGCCTGTTGATAATATAATTCGCAATGATTTTACTGCGATGCTGGCAGTGTTTTCTAAAGTCAATGCTGGAGTGTTGTAATCATTTGAATATACAAAAACATTTGGAGCTACTATAATAATTACATCCATATTTGAAGCAATTCCGGGGATAGTAAGTAAATCTAATAATAGTTTATTTGTTGATGTATTAATTACATATGATACTGATGTACTTGTAGTGTCTATAGCTCCATATATAATTCCATTAGCAGTAACTGTGTTACCATTTTTGATAATAGCCGCCCCACCTACAGAGCCAACTTGATTTAATGTTAAATTATCATACGCAGACCCACCACTTCCACCCCAACCACCACCTCCACCACTTTGCGAGGCATCTGAGAATGCTGTTGTTGTTTGGGCGTTATTGCCTGCGCTACCACCGCTAATTGTAAATATTTGGGGTCCTCCATATCCAGAACCGCTACCCCCGCCTGTGCCTCCAACACCTAATTGCGTAGTTACCGCAGTTGCGGATGTGGCTCCCCCTAATCCCGGAAATCCAAAACCTCCACCACCACTACCCAGAGTAGTATATATTACAGTACAAAAATTATTAATATACTGAGTAGTGGTACCATTAGCTCCTGTAATACTTGATGGCGTTGCTCGTGTTTGAGGCGTTTGATTTGCATTTGGGCTATATCCGCCACCCGCTCCACCACCTCCGCTATAAAATTTAGGTCCGCTACCTACAACACCAGCTCCGCCGCCACCTCCACCAGCAATAAATCCAGTGTTGGTTATGGTTACTGGACATCCTGTTGATGACACTACAGCTATCGCAGGTCCCCCCGCTTTAGTGTTTGTAATGGCGGTTGTGTATCCACAACAGTTTAAGTTAAACTGACTTAGGTAAGTACCATCACCGCCATACCCTGCAATGTACCCTTTGTTTACTATAGATATTGTGTCCCCTGAAGTTCCGCCAATGATTTCCATTGCACTTATATTTAAATCAACTAGCGTATAAGATGACACTTTATCTGGCGGAACTCCGTATACATATACCCCAGTTTCTATTGTAATAGTAATGTCCGATTTACCAGCAATATATCCTGATAACGTTGGAACATTAACTGATAAAAATGGTGTATTTGTTGCAACAGTAAGGCTTGGCGCTGCTCTATTGATTACATTGACTACTTCGCCTGAGCCACCTACGCCATTATCAGCAACGACTCTAGTTACCTTACCTGTTGAGGTATTAGCGTAGTCCGTTACTGCAGATTGTCCAACGGTGTATGCCATGTTTATGCAATGCCTGCTTGGATGACTGTCATTGTTGCTGAGCCAGCGCCTGAGTTGACTATGACTTTAATAGCCGCTACTGGAAATGCGTAGTTACCGTCTTGATTTACAGCAAGTGCTGCGACTGTAGGGTGGCTAAACCATGTAGGACTTGCTACTGTTTGTGGATTGTCAAAAGTATGTTGCACTGTATAATTTACTGTGCCTGATACGACAACGCCAAAACCCACGTTAAATGGGCTGATATATGTATCCATTGCTAATACGTTACTAGAGCCTGTACCTGACCTTGTTGCGATTTGTTGACGCATAATTAATCTCCTTAGTTTTAAGAAGGGGCCGAAGCCCCATTCAGATTAATTAATCAAAGTTACCGTATGGGTAAGCAGTTGCAGTACCAATGTTGCCGTCTGTTTGAATATAACGTAGAGCTACATAAATTTGACCAGCTGTAGGTGTTGCTAAAGCTGCTGAACCAGCAATTGATAATGTAAATACAATTTGTGTCAATTGTTGATTATTGTTTACACCAACAATATCTGCTGGAGTGTTGTTAGCATTAGTTACGCCAGCTGCGGTATATGCAAAGGTTTGACGACCTGTAGCAG
>Ga0114965_10008_pt1 | contig 23087 bp, 29 predicted proteins | sample C_140205_EF_Meta_FD_87024 | JGI IMG/M metagenome (GOLD analysis project Ga0114965, IMG submission 87024) | Freshwater microbial communities from Lake Croche, Canada to study carbon cycling - C_140205_EF_MetaG | ecosystem: Environmental > Aquatic > Freshwater > Lake | place: Lake Croche, Canada... | reverse complement strand
TCTTAACCCAAGGCTGGATGGGTCCCGAGCAATTCTTGAAGTTTGTCACTGGTAAAAACCAATTCCGACCAAACGGTTCCCCCCTGGAAGCAGGGGGTTTTTCCATCGTCCAAAAAAGAGGCTTTGAGGGCAGAAAATACCCATGATTCTTCTAAGGGCTGGGAAAACGACTGTGCCAACCCCGCCCGCAGATGCTCTAGTTGCACTAACATGTGGGATGCATCGGCTATTGTGTCTTGATAGCTTACTTCTTCCGATTCAAAAAATCCCCGTTTATGCGCTATCAAATAGGCGCTGGCACAACTATCCATGAGGTCGCATACTTCCTTTATGTAGGCGTCTTGCCCCTCTTCGGCACTTCGAATAATTTGGATTTCGGCCGGGGATAAAGTCACCAGTTTCTGGATTTTGGTGTGGATGGTTTTGGCAGTTTCGTGGAACAAATGCCGTTTTTGAACCGCGTTCCATTCCGTCGATGCCACCAGGATATTGCCATAGGCCCCGGCGGCGTCGTAAACACTCCAAGGGTGAAACTCCGGGGCTTCTAGGGCGAAGGCGAAATAGGCTCTGGACAAGGACATAGCATGTTTTTGATAAAAAGGTAAGTCCTCTACGGTTTCTGTAAGTGGTGGAATGTCAGGCCCGACTATACTCCAGCTGGTACGGGTGAGAATTTCGTAGATGGCTTGGAGCCCCTGGAGGACGGAGGCATGCCCAGGTTTGGTCAAAGCATAGGTGTCTAGGGAGAGGGGAGCCATGGCTTGGAAAAGTCCATAACCCATTTTGAAATATCCATACTCTTCTTTCGTAAGGTCAAAGGGATTAAGCATTCCAAATGCGGATGCACCCTCCTCTTGAGGGAGGTGGATTTCTGCTATCCTGCTGGCTATTCTTGAGATGGGATTGCAGAGGGTTTCGATTTCCCCATGTACTGTTGCGATGAGCTCTTGGAATTCTCCTCCATCCTGGAGTTCTGGAAAAGTTGTTAATAGGAGTTGTCCAAGCTTCCCGTTCTGGGGGGAGCTTGCCGCCATCTCCAGGAAATCCGGAAAATGCGCTTCTCTAACCAGTTCTTTTCCAAGGGAAATAATACGGCCGGGGAGAGCATCTTGCCGGGGGTCGAGTCCTTGGACAGAAAAAGACATGAAAAGGCAGAGGGCAGCGCTCCAAAAAGATTTATTTTTAATGTGTTGCAATTTCATAATATGAATCCATTTCTAATTTGTTAAGTATAGGTAAGCATCTTTTAAATAAAAATCAAGGAAATTTGTGAAGCCCGCTTATCCATTGAAAAAAACATACAAAATATTTTAGTGGCGCATAGTTTGAAAAATACATTGATTGGGCCCGGTGATTGCGAAAAATTAAAGACATAAAATTTAAAGTGGGTGCATTGGATGAAATACGGATTACTGTTGCTGGTCTTCGGTCTTGCAGGGTGTGGGCGTCTCTTTTCGGGCGATGTCCATGATCCGTCTTTATCTTTGTCGCGCGATGATTTTTTTGAAATGACGGTTCCCGTGGTGCCGGCCGCCGTGGCGCCAACTCTATCTTCCGATCCCTTAGCAACCCAAGTTCCCTCCCCTTTGCTTAAAACCCCCGTCAGCCTTGACATCACCCCCACCACATCCTTAGAAAGTGTTTTTCGAAAACTGACCCAGGCCCTGGGTATTGGATTTGCCTGGGATCCTGCCATCAAAAGTAAAATCATTTATAGCGCTCGGGAGGTGCCTCTGGGGGATGCCTTAGCCACTATTTGTGCCCAGGCGGCTTTGCGTTTTTCCTTAACGGATAAAGTGCTGCGCATCGAAATGGATCGGCCGTATTTTAAATCCTATGATGTGCGATTCCTGACCATTGTTCGCACCAACGAATCCAATGTTTCTATCAATACCGGAATGTTGGGTATGCATGCCTCGGAAAAAGAGCAGAAACTCAGCAATGGATCCCATACGGTTTTGGAAGAAAAGGCGTTGAATGATTTTTGGAAGGAGCTGGAAGAAAACCTAAAGCAACTGTTATCAACGGATACTTATGGAACCCGGGACGTGCCTTATACTTTAGAAAAAACGCCGGACGGGGCCATGAAAAAGATCCCCATAGCCCACCAACCGGGAGACACCTCCCATTTCTCGATCAACAAGCAGGCGGGCATCATCAACATTTATGCCACGGATCGACAGCACCAAGTGGTGGAGGGTTTTTTGACGAAATTAAAAAAATCCCTGTCCCGGCAGATTTTAATTGAAGCAAAGGTGGTGGAAGTTACCTTGAAAGATGAATATCGCAACGGCATCAATTGGGCCATGGCCTTAGGTGATTTTAACGCTGGGGTTACGACGAATTTGGATTTTAAGAATGCGGTCCACATGGGCGCTTCGGGAAAAAAACTCAGCGGTATTTTAAATATTATGGAGTCCTTTGGCACCGTTAGAACCCTTTCGAGCCCCCGCCTTACGGTGATGAATAATCAAACGGCTCTGTTGAAGGTGGCGGACAATTTGGTTTTCTTTCAAATCAAATATGACCGGGAATATTACTTAGATGAAAACAATCGAAGGGTGCAAAATTTGGTGGCGAAAAGTTCCGTCCAAACGGTGCCCGTGGGTTTTATTATGACGGTGCAGCCGGCCATTAATGAAGAGAATGAGGAAATCATTTTAACCTTAAGGCCCACCATCACCCGGGTTATGGACCAGCGCAATGATCCCGCTGTGCAATTGATGGCGGCGGCGGAAAACAAAACGGTGCAGTCGGAAATCCCGGTTATTGCTGTTAGAGAAATGAGTTCGGTTTTGCGTATGTCTTCGGGTCAGGTCTCCATCCTTGGGGGGTTGATGCAGGAGTCTGCCCATAATACCTCGACGGGGCTCCCGGGCTTTAGTGAAACGCCCCTGCATCTTTTAACGGGCAGCAAGACGGATGAGCATCGGGTGGTGGAGTTGGTGATCTTTATCAAGGCCACCATTTTAAAAGATAGTGTGCCCCATGGCGCCGACAAACGTGTTTACCAAAACTATTTTCAAGACCCCCGGCCCATGATTATTTAAAGGAATCACTATGCAGAAAAAAGTTCCCGGATTTTCCCTCATCGAAACGGCTTTGGTCTTGGTGATCATTGGTCTCCTCATTAGCGGCATCTTAAAAGGGCGCGACATCCTGGAAACGGCGAAGATCAATGCAACGGCTTTGCAAATACAACATTTGCGCTTGAACCTCCAGACATTCCGTGAGAGTCAACATCAGTGGCCGGGCCATCAAGCCCATCTTGGGGATAGTCCCTTCGCGGAATTGAACGCCTTAGGGTTGTGCGATAGTCCCCTGCCCCCGGAGACAAAAATTGGAGGGAAGCTGACGTTGCAGGAAGACCCGGACCATACCTTATGGATTGTTTTGAGTAACGGGGAAAGGGCCGGCATTTTAACCCCCCAACAGGCCCAATCGCTGAAAACAAAACTGGGGGAGGACGTTGTCTTTTCTGGGGCGGGGTGCCTTCAAGGGCAATCCCTGGATTTTAAAACTAAAAAACCGGTGTGTTTGGTGCATGTTAAAGTTTAAAGCTTTTTCCTTACTGGAAACATGTTTTGTGCTGATCATTATAGGAATTTTGACCAGCGTTCTGGTGCCGCTTTTGAAGCAGACGCTTTCCTATAAGCGACGTTTAGACACCCAAGCAAAACAAGAGACGTTGATGAAAATCTTGGCCCAGTCTAATTTTGTGTACCCCCATCAAGAGACGTTTGGTTCTGGCGGAATGAAGGTGGGCAGGGTGCCTACCGAAGCTTTGGGTATCCCCAGCGAATGGGCCCGGGATGGATATGGCTATTATTTCACCTATATCTTCTCCCAAGAGTCCATGGTGCTTTGGGAAAGTGGGAAAGAGGTTCCGGTCAATGTGCTGCTCATTAGCCACGGCCCGGAGGGCTCGGGGGCTTTTGGAGAAGACGGGACCCGCAGACCCGTGGGGGCGGGATATAGCCCGGACAAAGCCCGCAACGCAGGGGAGGGCGGCATTTATGTGAAGCGCCCCTTTTCCTTGAAGGTGGGGGATAAATTTGATGATCTTGTTTATGCGGGCACCAAAAAAGGATTGCAGGCCTTGTATGGAACCCCAAGTGAAAGTAGTAAAAATGAAGGTAAGCGGTATGCTGGCCCCACTCTTCTCAAATCTTCGTAGCTACAAACTCCTTCTGGCGTGTGGGCTTTTTATGGCGCTGTGCATGGGCGTTGCCCAATATTTTTGGCCCCAAGATCCGGGGCCAGTAACCCGTGACGTCACACCTTGTCCAGAGCCGGAGGTTTTGAAAGAGTTTTTAACAGCGTCCGTGCCCCATCTTAGCGTATTAGAGCCAACCATCGGCCCCGAGGTCCAGGTGCACGCTGTGGTGAAACCCATTCAAACTATCTGAAATTACAGGGGCGACAGGACCCGGGGCCCTACTTACACATAACATCGGAGGGCATTTCCCGATACGACGGAGTTGATGGATTTAAGCACCTGGGTAAATAGTGCCACAGTCATAAGAATAGCTCGAGGTACCCGTACACTCAGGGGAACATATTTGATCAAGACAATACCCATCAGGAAGGTGATTCATAAAAAACTCACCGCGGGCTATTACCTTTTTAAGACAAGGGGTACAAGCTGCGACGCAATTTGTTACACAGTCAGTATAGGGTGACGCGGAGGCGGTTTCGGCCCAGTTGCCCAGCACCGCTAAGGTTAATGAAATGACGATGATCCGCTTCCTTGACATAATGCTGACTCCCATGGTGTTAGTTCCTGTTTCATGTCGACTTGGGGGCAGAGTGTCCACCCTCGTCTCGGCTTATAATGAAAGGGTACTACGTCATTTCTTAGGGCGTCAACAGTTTTGTCAACATCCGCCCCACCGACTCTTTGAAGACCGGCTGTTGGAGTCGGATCCAAAATGCTTTAGATCACACAGCGCTCTACCATATCGTAAGAGGAGAGAATAATATTCAAGGAAAAGTTCGCGATTTCCACCCTTGACATTGGGCGCTAGAATAGAGATGATCTGGGGGACGGAATACACAACGAATGGAGTACGGAGCATGATAAAAAAGATCTCTACATTACTTTTTGTTTGTTTGTTAACAGGGTGCACTTCTATGATGCGCCAGGCCGATGTTCCTGGTAACGTCGATCAACCCACGGACGTGCGCATCCAAGCTAGCCTGGATGTGGATCTGTTGGCCCTGGACACCACCACCTACTATCAGCTTTCCATTAAAGTCTTCAAAGGTCGCGTCTTGCTCTGTGGCCACGTTCCCACGGCCGAACTGCAAGCCAAAATAGGAGAGATTGCCAAAAACACCAAAGGGGTTTTGGAGGTCTACAACAAGACCACCCTGGGCACCAGTCGGGATGCCTCGGACTATTTCTCGGATTGCTGGATTGCGACATCCATTGCCGCTAAAATTATGGCCACCAGCGAACTCTTGCCCGACCACTATGCTGTGGACGTGGTGGATGGCGAAGTCTTTTTGTTGGGTCAAGCCAAAAGCAAGGAAGAGCGGGACGTAGCCATTGCCCTGGTGACGCCATTGCGCGGCGTTAAAAAAGTTTATGCCTTTATTGAAATTAAGCCGGATACGGAAGAGCAGCCGGCCACAGACGTTAAGGCTCAATAATTTAAAAAATTCGAAACGGGGGCTTCATGTTTTGGGACTAACCAAAATATGAGGTTTTAAGTGATTTCAAAAATTGGAACCGTTGCCTTCCATGGCATGAATGTGTTCCCCATCGATGTGCAAGTGCAAATTTCCAACGGCTTGCCGGCTTTTACAATTGTGGGACTCCCCGATAAAGCCGTGGGCGAATCCCGAGAACGTATTCGCAGCGCCTTGAGTGCCATTGGTCTTTCCCTCCCCCCCAAACGTATTACGGTGAATCTGTCCCCGGCCGATGTGCAAAAGGAAGGCAGTCACTATGATCTCCCCATTGTGTTGGCGGTGCTCATGGCCATGGAGGTCATTGATCAAGAGACCTTATCCCAGCACATTGCCTTGGGGGAGCTGGAATTGGATGGCACCATTCGTCGGGTCTCCGGGGTGTTGCCCACAGCGCTTAAGGCCAGCGAAGAGGGCAATGTTTTGATTTGCCCCTATAGCAATGCGGCGGAAGCCGCTTGGGTCGAGGACTTGTGTATTATCCCGGCGCCTCATTTGTTGGGCCTCTTGAACCACCTGAAGGGTCAACAAGTCTTGAGTCCGCCTCCGGCACAAATGGAAGATCTCCCTATCAGTCGGGTGGATTTTAAAGATATTAAAGGACAGGCCATGGCCAAGCGCGCCATGGAAATCGCCGCCGCTGGGGGTCATAACGTGTTAATGATCGGCCCTCCTGGTGCCGGAAAGTCTTTTTTGGCTTCCGCCCTCCCCACCATCTTGCCGCCCTTAGATCCCCACGAAGCTTTGGAGCTGACCTGTATTTATAGCATCGCTGGTCTTTTAAGCGAAGGCAAGCTACTGCGTACCCGGCCCTTTCGGAGTCCCCACCACTCGGCGTCCCTGCCCGCCATGGTGGGTGGCGGCATGAAGGCCAAGCCCGGCGAGATTTCTTTGGCCCACACCGGGGTTTTGTTTTTAGATGAATTGCCAGAGTTTGCACGGGCGACTCTAGAATCGTTGCGCCAGCCTTTGGAAAACGGGGAGACTCTGATTGCCAGAGCCAACGCCCATGTGCTGTATCCTTCCCGGGTGCAGTTGGTGGCGGCCATGAACCCGTGTAAATGCGGGTATCTGGGCACGGGCAAAGAAACCTGCTCGGTGCCGGTGCGTTGCGGGGAGAATTATCAAAAGCGCCTTTCGGGCCCGCTGTTGGATCGCATTGATTTGCATGTACAGGTTCAGGCTCTCAAAGCGTCCGAACTTGCCGACAAGCCACAAGGTGATCCCAGTGCTGAGATTTTAAAGCGGGTGGTGGGGGCCAGAAACATGCAGAAGAAACGCCATCACCGCTTAGCTTCCGTCACCAACGCCACCCTCTCCAGTACAGAGATGGATCTTTATGGTGCCTTGTCCGAGGAGGGCAAGCAATTGCTTAAAACAGCCACAGAGAAATATGGATTTTCCGCCCGGGGCTATTATCGCCTCTTTAAGGTGGCCCGCACCATTGCGGACCTGGCGGGCCAAGACTCGGTGTTGCGCCCCCATATTGCCGAAGCATTGATTTACCGGGGCATCCCCGGATGAAGGCCCGTTAAGACCTGGAACAAGTGTCCCATGGCCTGGGGGTGGGTCAGACGGTGGGCGGCTTGTTCTAAGATCTTCCCATCCTTCACATGGGGCAAGAGTTGCTGGACCCGGGTCCAAAAACCCAGCTGTTCCAGAAAGTCCTTTTGGGTGGTGAGGGTCCATTGAAAGGCGGGGGAGAGGAGCGCTGTGAGGGCCCCAAAATCCACATGCGCCGTGATATCAGATTCCCCCGGTTTTTCTAAAGGAGAAATAGGCCCCCGGTTCCAAAGGGCTTGTAACGTATCTCCATGGCCTTCTTTATACCCATAATCGGCAATTAAAAATCCGCCGCCTTGGGCTTCGAGGATCGTCCGCATTTTGGAAAAAATCCCTTGGGCGTCTTCATTGACCTCCCGGATTTCCCCCTCGTGTCCCGGGGCTTTTTGTGCGGGGACTGGTTTTAAAAAAAAGAACAATCCCGCGGGAGATTGATCCACCATGCGTTGATGCCACTCTCCTTGGTGATAGACATATTGTTCTATGGGCAGGGCATCAAAAAACTCATTGGCAAAAAACAAAACCGGACCCTCTAAGGTGGCTTCCAGGGTATCCATGGAGCGATGCCAATGGGCTGGGGTCGAGCCTAAAGCTTCCCGCTGGAGGGCTTCCAAAGCAGCGCTGGTTTCTAGGAGATGGAGGGACAAGGAGGCATTGCAGAAGCGCTGAAAAATGCCCAACATATCCTTTAATAAGGTCCCGCGACCGGGGCCCAGTTCTACAATCTGTAAGGTTGCGGGCGCACCTAAAGATTGCCAAACATGAACGCCCCAGAGCCCCAACATTTCGCCAAAGAGAGAAGAGATTTCCGGGGCAGTGATAAAGTCTCCGGTAGGGCCAATGGCGGGGCGGGTATTATAATACCGCTCAGCACAGAGCTTCATATATTGACCCAAAGAGAGGGGCCCTTGGGTTAAGTCCGGGAAGGGGTGCGACATAAGAGATAGAGGCCCAGGGCCAATAAAGGGAGGGAGAAAATTTGTCCTTGGGTCATCCACCCCAGCCACAGGGTGTCCAAGGGTTCGGGCTGGCGATAAAACTCACTCCCGCAGCGAAAGAGGCTGTAGCCCACGAGTCCAAGGCCTGACAAGCGGCCGGGGGTTTGGTAGAAGGGTTTTTGAAAAGCGCAATAGGCCAGAATACAAAACAATAGGAGGCCCTCGGTGGCCGCTTCATAGAGCTGGCTGGGATGCCGGGGTAAAGGTCCGCCCTTGGGAAAGATGATGCCCCAGCTCCTGTCCGTCACGCGCCCATAGAGTTCCCCATTGACAAAGTTAGCGAGGCGCCCGAAAAAGATGCCTATGGGGGCCGCGAGGAAGGTTAAATCCACCAGCCGTAAAAAGGAGAGGTGCCGCCTTTTGCTAAATATATAAAGGGCCAGCAACAGGCCCAAAATACCGCCATGAAAGGACATGCCCCCTTGCCAGATTTGGAAAATTTCTATGGGATGCTGGAAGTAATACTGGGGTTGGTAAAAGATCACATGGCCCAAGCGGCCCCCCACCAAAACGCCGAGAATGATCCAGGCCATGGCGTCATCAATATCTTTGCTGGTTAAGGGGAGCTTCTTGGCCGCTGCGTAGCGTTTCATGTAAAACTGCCCCAGGAGGATGCCGGCGATATAGGCCAGGGCATACCAGCGAATGGCTATGGGGCCGATGGTAAATGCTACGGGGTCCCAATTGGGAAATAAGATGCCTGGAGTTGTCACGAAGGGATCTCCTATCTGTGTTTTAGACCTGCTTCGGCTTTGGCCAAGTCTTCGGGAACATCCACGCTTTGTGGAATATCATCCACAATTTCGGCGCCGATCTTCAGGCCCATCTCCAAAGCACGCAGTTGCTCCAAACGCTCTTGACCCTCTAAGAGAGAGGGGGGGGCCTTCACAAAGGCCTCCAGGGCGGATTTTCGAAACACGTAAATGCCAATGTGGTGGTAATACACCGTGGCGCCGTGGGGGATGGCAGACCTGGAAAAATAGAGGGCGTTGCCGAAAGTATCCTGGGGGTTTTTTTGGCTCACCACGGCTTTGACAATATTGGGATTTTGGATGTCCTCGGGGTCCGTCATGGGGGCCACCAGGGTCATGATGTCAAATTCCGGGTGCGCTTTAAGGCGTTCTAGGGCTTTGGCAATGAAGGCCGGATTGACGGCGGGTAAATCGCCTTGAAGGTTGACCACAAAATCATAATTCTTCCCCTGGGCTTCGGCCATTTTGAGGGCTGCTACCACCCGGTCGGTGCCCGTGGGAAGGGCGGGGTCGGTGATGAGGGCCGTGCCGGAAGCTGCTTCAATGACATCTTTAATTTCCCCAGAACAACAGGCCACCACCACGTCGCCAGCGCCGGATTCCATGGCTCGACGCCAGACATGTAAGACCATGGGTTCGCCGGCGAGGAGGGCTAAGGGCTTGCGGGGCAAGCGCACGGCTTGTAAACGAGAGGGGATAATAATAATGCTTTTCATATTTTCACCTATTGGCTTTAGCCTTCAAAATAGCTAATATAACCTGAGAAATTATACACAGGGACAACGTACCATATGGAACGTCTCAAAGGAAATAAAATATTTGCAGCCATTTTGGTTTCCTTGCTGGTTTGCTTAGTCTCTTCCTTGGTGGGAGGCTATTTTTTAGCGCCCAAAATCCTCAAAGAAAATGTCTATAAGGTGGTGTTGCCCCAGGGGGCGGAGAAAGGGGTGGAAGTCGCGGCCGGCACCATTGAAGATTTGACACCCTTTTTCGCAAAGGCTGATGTAGCGGCGGGACAGCAGACGGCCAAAAAATGCCTGCAATGCCACGGGGTTGAAAAAACCAGCCCCAATCGCATCGGACCCCATTTGTGGGGTGTGGTTGGAAGCAAGCAGGCGGTTGCGGATGGCTTTTCCTATTCTAACGTCGCGAAAACCTCGGGGAAGATCTGGACCCTTGAAGAGCTGAACCGTTTTCTTTATAATCCTCGTAAGTACTGGAGCGGAACTAAGATGTCTTTTGCAGGTGTGCGAGATTCCCAAGAGCGGGCCAATCTCATCGCTTACCTCAACATCCTCAGTGATGCACCACAACCCTTGACGTAGGAGTCTCCTATGATAAAAAACTTTGTCATTACCTTGTTCTGGGCTTTTTTTGGTGCCCCTGTTTTTAAGGCCAAGGCCGGCGATATTCCCGTGTTCACCCGGTCTGTTTCCGGGGAGGTGGTTTCTTTGGAGATTGCATCTCCCGCGGGCACCATCACCCTTTTGGAAACAGCAGGCCCCCAAGAAGTGACCTACCAGCAGACCGAGGGCGTCCCCAATGACGTGGCGTTTATGGTGGTGCAAAAGGGTGAGAAGCTCACGGTGACCGTGCGACGCATGCACAGAGACGCAGAGGTCCGGGGGGACTTGACGATTTCCCTCAACAAAGTTTCTAAGGCCAGCGTGGAATTGGGCGAAGGGGTGACCACGAGTTCTATGCCTGTGGAAACCCTGGACGTGAAACAAGGGGCTGGCCAGATGGTATTGAGCAAGGTGTCCAAGACCCTAAAAGTAGATATGGGGGCGGGAACCGTTGATATCAAAGATCTGGCCGGGGATTTGCAGTTGAATTTGGGCGTGGGCAGCGGCTCTTGCCGGTGTGTGGAAACTAAGACCAAACCAACACTTTCCGTGCAGGCGGGTAGTGGCACCTTTAAGGTCTTTTTGCCGGCGACGGCGACGGTTTCTTGGAACGAGCTCTTTCATCTCAAAACTAAGTCTGACTTCCCCAATACATCAGGGGGGACCTATACCCTTCAGCAAGAAATGGGCGCCGGTGCTTTGGAGATTTTAAAAGCTTAGCGCTTTTAAGATAGCTTTAGGATTTTCGCAATTTCATTGCCCTCATGTACGGCACTGGAGGAGGTGTAGGTGAGGGGGATGCCTTGGCAAGGGGCGGACGTTGTGTGCAGTTTCATATCTTCTAGGGTCAAGAGGCTCACCCAGGGATCTCCGGCTTGGATCATGTGGCCCAGAGGGGCGTCATAGGACACAAGTCCGCCCCGGGGGGCATAGACCCGCACCAAGTCTTCTTCTATGGCATAGATGGGCTCTGGGGGTATGTTGGCATCCCCCGCGGCCACCCCTTTGTGGCGCAAATAATTTAAAATGTCATGGGCATGGGCCTGGGCTTCTTGAATATCGAAACTTTCTTTGTTGCCAAGTTCCAGGGTAAAGGATTCAAAGAGGGGCGCCTCGCCCGTGGCCTGACTTAAGGCCCACCAGGGATAAAAACAGGCTTGATTGAAACAGGGGGAGAAGGCAAAGGGTGTTTGAATCACATAAGCTTTGTTGAAAAAGCGGGCGCTGGGGGCGGCGTAGGCCGGGGAATAGACATAAGGCAGAGACTTGGAGTCCGCGTGGAGGTCGAGGGCAATGTCCGCGTCTAGAGCCAGGCGTTGTAATAAAAATGCCAGGGTTTTTCCATAAAACTTAGACGTATTTTCCTTGCTTGTTAGGGTGTCTAAGGCTTGGCCCAAGGCTTTTTTAAAGGGCTTGCGATGCTGCTCCCCAGAAAGGGCGGCATGGTCTTTGACAAATTGTTGGAGGTCCAGGGTTTCTAGCAGGTTTGAAAATTGTCGATTCCAATTTTCCCCGGTGACGGGGTCAAAACGACCGTAGGTATATTCTCCCATTTTCACGTCAAGGGCAAAGGGATTGGCCACGGGGACCAGGGTAATATCTCCCAAGGGCGGATGTTTCTGGAAATAATCCAGGAGAATTTTCAAAACCCCGATACCCTGGAGTTCCCCGGCATGGAGCCCCGCTTGTAGATAAGCTTTAGGGCCGCCCTGGGTCCCGGGGATGGAAAAGACGCGTAAGGAGTGGCTAATGCCGGAAATCAATGTTCTTAAAGGAAAATCTTTGCGTTGCATGCCGCTCACTTTTTTGTCCTTGTACTAGGATCTCATGACTCTTTCAAAAGTATGGGATCCTAGCTCGGCTTTGTCAAATGGTTGCTTTCCTTAGTTATGCCAAATTTCTTTTTATTGCACCTGATCCCCTTTAGATTCTCCACAGGCTTTCTCAAAACATTCGCAGGGACAAGGGTGGAGTTTGTCGTAGATGTTGTTCCCGGATATGGAGCAGCTAGCCGATAGAGGTGTCCCGGTGCATAATGTTGTGCAGCAGTCGCAACAAACCATTGAGGGAAATGCAATAAGTCTGAATGGGAAACAGACTACGTTGGTAAAGCCAGTTTTTATACTTTCCCAACATGCATTTTTGGAGGGGGTTAGGGAATCGTCTTGAGCTCCATCCCCAGTCTTATCTTGTAGTCCAGGCTGTTGTAGCAAGGGCGTTTTCAAGCCCTGCTCTTTACCAAACTCTTCATCCATTCCCATACTTTGAGACGCAAAAAATAAAAGAAAAACTGAGAAAAAAACACGGACCACGAAAACCTCCTGATGGAACTAAATTGAACAGCCTTATCCTACCAAAAAGCCTTTGAGAACACTACGAGAATTTAAAATAAATTTACCCAAAATAGGAGAAATCTAGAGGCGGGGCCGTTACCAACGAACCAAACAGGCGCCCCATGTAAATCCAGCGCCCAGGGCGTCCATGAGAATTAATTGGCCGGGCTTCAACAATCCCTGGCGGTTGGCATCATCCAGGGCCAGAGGAATGGAAGCGGCCGAGGTGTTGGCGTGCTTATGCACGGTATAAATAATTTTTTCCGTGGGTAGCTTGATGTGCTCGGCCATGGCGTCAATGATGCGCTTGTTGGCTTGGTGGGGGATAAACCAATCAACGTCCTGGGCTTCTAAATGGTTTAAGGCCAAAACCTTTTCCATGGCGTCGGGCAGCTTTTGCAGCGCCAAGCGAAAGACATCGCGACCATTCATCACAATTGTTCCTTTTTCCCCTTTGTGGCTGACACCGGCGGTGCTGTGCATCAGATCAAAGTGGGCGCCGTCGGAGGCGATGAAGTTTTCCATTAAGCCCCGGCTTTCCGTTTCTTGTTTCTCCAGCACCACGGCTCCAGCGCCATCACCGAACAAGACGCAGGTGGAGCGATCCTCCCAGTCAATCATGCGGGTAAAGGTTTCAGCGCCGACCACTAGGGCGCGCTTGTATTGGGGACTGCTCTTTAAAAAGGCGTCGGCAATGCTGAGGGCATAAATGAATCCGGTGCAGGCTGCTTGGATATCAAAAGAGGGGTAAGAGCCCCCGCCTAAGCGCTGCTGAATTTTATTGGCCGTGGAGGGAAAAGTTAAATCTGGCGTAGTGGTTGCCACGATGAGCAAATCGATGTCTTTGCTTTCAAGGTTTGCATTTTTTAGGGCGTCCACGGCGGCTTCATACCCCAAATCTGACGTGAGCTGGCCGTCGTCGGCGATATGGCGCTGCTGGATGCCGGTGCGTTGGCGGATCCAGTCGTCGGTGGTATCAATTTTTAAACTGAGTTCTGCATTGGTCATAATGCGTGTGGGTAAGTAAGACCCTGTCCCGATAATCACAGAACGTGTTTTCATGCGTTAATCCCTTATCTGTGTTATAGATGGAAGATGTGATCACCCAAAACGGCTCTTGCCGCCGTCACATCTTTTTCAATGTTTTTTGTAAAATCATAGTCCACCATGCGCACGGCCACTTCTAAGGCGTTGGCAAAGGCGCTGGCGCTGGCGGATCCATGGCTTTTAATGGCAATGCCATTGACGCCAATGAACATGGCACCGTTGTAAGATCCTGGATCCAGCTGTTTCCTCAGTTTTTTTAGGGTGGGCAAAAGACAGATTAGGGCAATTTTGTTGAGCAGTCCTTTGCGCATATGTTTTTTCAAGATGCCTAACATCATGCGGCCCATGCCTTCGGCCATCTTAACGCAAGCGTTTCCGGTAAAGCCATCGGTGACTACAACGTCAACGGTGCCTTTGTGGACGTCGTCTCCTTCGATGAATCCAACGAAATTGACAATTTCAGGGATTTGCCGCAATAAGGCTGCGGCTTCTTGGACGGCGCCATGGCCTTTGATCTCCTCAACGCCCATGTTTAAAATTCCGACGGTGGGCCTGGATTTTTTAAGCATTTCCTGGGCAAAAATATTGCCCATGAGGGAAAACTGGGTAAGGTTGGAGGCTTCTGCGCTTACCGTTGCGCCCATATCGAGCATCACCGCTCTACCTTTTTCGGTGGGGATAACGGTGCAGATGGCGGGGCGCGCAATGCCGGGAATGGATTTTAAAAGAATTTTTGAAAGGGCCATGTAGGCGCCGGTGTTGCCCGAGGATACGACACCATGGGCTTCGCCGCGGGTTACGGCTTCCACGGCGAGGCGCATGGAAGTGTCCTTGCGGCGCAGGGCTGTGGAAGGCTTCTCGTCGGCCTCGATTCTTTCATCGGTATGAAAAACCTGAGAGCGTTCTTGGAGCTTGGGATAGGCTGCTAATAAGGGATCTAGCTGCGCCTTGTCTCCATAGAGCAGAAAAGTAACCCCGGGATGGCGTTTGATCAGCTGGGCAGCGCCATCAATGACCGAAAAGGGGGCGTGATCCCCTCCCATTGCATCCAAGGCTAGAATGATACTTTTTTCCACGGAAAAATCTCCTGCCGTCTGCAACAAAGACTATTCTTCTGCAGCTAAGGGATCAGCAGACAGAATTACTGCGCGCTGATTGTAGTGCCCACAGGTTGGGCAAATGTGGTGTTGGCGCTTGATCTCGCCGCAGTTATTGCACTCTGTTGCATTAACGGCTACTAGGGCGTGGTGCGATCTGCGCATGTTTTTCTTAGACTTTGATGTCTTTTTCTTAGGGACGGCCATAATAATTTATCCTTCTTGTTGTCAGAGATTTTTACTCCAAAGAGCTTCAGAAAGCAAGACTTTATTGCTTTACAAATAAAAAAAATTCCCTCAATGTAGCACTAACCTAGAGGCTATTCAAGGAAATGCACCCATGAAACGAATATATGATTTTTTTATCCAAAAAGCAACGCATAGGGCTGCACCCTGGATTTTGGGGGCTTTAAGCTTCATGGAAAGCTCTGTTTCGCCTATTCCCCCTGACCCTTTATTGATCCCCATGATCATTGCAAAACCCAAGCGGGCGTGGTCTTTGGCGATGATTTGCACCCTGACATCGGTGGTGGGGGGTGTTGTTGGATACATGATTGGGCTCTTTTTGTTTGAGGAATGGGGGACGAAAATCCTGGAGCTTTACAATTTGGTCCCCGCGTTTTTAAAATTGAAGACCTGGTTTGCGGCCTATGGTGTGTGGATCATCATTGCCAAAGGATTAACTCCCATACCCTATAAGGTTGTGACCATTACGTGTGGGGCCATAGGGTTTGATGTGACGACCTTTGTTATAGCGTCGGTGGTGTCTCGGGGACTGCGTTTCTTCTTAGAAGCGGCGTTGTTTTGGAAATATGGGGAGCGTTTAAATATTTGGCTTCGGAAATACGCCACCATGTTGACCTTGGGACTATGCGGCTTGCTGATCCTAGGATTCTTGATTATTATTTATATCTGACCCATCCTGGCTTTCTCAAGGCTACAAAGCAACCACCCCACTAGAAACCAAAAGATTGTTCCAAAGACGCTCATTAAAATTGTAAAGCCTCCTACGAGTGGAAACGTGAGGAGGAAGAAGGTTAAGGCCAGGCCAAACAATTGGGGGTTTTGGCGCACCCGGGTTCGTTGTTGCCAGATCTGGCGAAAAATTAAGAAGAACACCCCTAACATTAAGAAAAATCCCACCAACCCGGTGCCGCATAAAATTTCTACAAAGGTGTTGTGGCTGTGGGAGAAGACTTCTGGCATGCGTTCCGGGAGGTGGGCCTTATCTAAGCGGTAGAGCCTATATTGCTTTAAGCCTAGGCCAAAAAGCGGTGCTTTTTTCCATAAAATAATTCCGTGCAAAAAGGCGAAAAAATAACCATTTTCGGAAAAATTTCTAATAGATTCTGTCGTGTAGGCAACACCCCTTTGTAAACAGGGGACTGAATGCAATAAATCATCAGGTTGCACTGAAGGAGACGACTGTGCTGATAAGGTGGAGGATTGCGACGGTTTGGATAGAAGGGTGGGGATGAGTTGTGAAAGCACAGTGGTTCCTAGTCCTACTATCCCTGCAATAGCAAAAATCCAGCGTGTAGAGGTCTTTTTGAAGAAGAGGAGCAGGCAAACCCCCCCAAATCCTGTCATCAACATGGCCATGCGATCTCCGCTCAAGAGAGTGGTTCCCATGATTAGGGCCCCACAGACGCCGTAGAGCATGCGCTTCAAGATCGTTCCTTTGCTAAGAAAGGGTAGTAAAACGGGGAATAGAAGCCAAGAAAGCATATATCCCAACCGAGGAAAATGGAAGGGGCCTGTTAGTCTAGCGGCATTATGTTTTGGGATTCCCAGGATATCAAATCCCGTGGCCTGTTGGTAAACTCCATCCAAAGCTGAGAGGACACAAACCCCTAACAGAAACCGAGGAACCCATAGACAGACTCGCTTTTGCCGGAAGGCTACTTCTAAGAGCATGGCCAGGAAAAAAATATAACGCCCAAAGGGAAGAGCGCTTTTGAGAGAAATCCCAGGATTGCTTGCAAAGAAGCTGTTGAGAACTGCTAGACCCCAAAAGGCGAATAAGAGGCAGAAAATGGGTTTTTTAGCCCAGGCCCATTCTTTTTGGATCAAACTATAAAGCAGAAAACTGAAGGCGGATAGAGAGACCACCACATCGGGTCCGGTTTGCCCCAGGGGAATGGTCAAAGGAAAGAGTATGGCTAAGAGGCCTTGGAAACTTTTTAAGAAATCAAGGGCTCTCTTAGTCACAATATGCCCCCTTACTGGGTGATGGCCTTCAACTTTTTAGCGGCCCTTGAAATCAAGCGCGACATTTTATTTTTGTGAATCTTGTTCTTGCGGGCAGCCTTCATCAAGGTCGACTGCATGGTTCCAAAAGCAGCGTCTACAGTTTCTAGATTCGCCGTTCCCAAAGCTTCCCGTGCTTTGCGGCAGGCGCCGCGCATGGTGCTGGTTTGCGCGCGATTCTGCGCCGTTACTTTTTTTCTTTGGCGGATGCTTTTTTCCGCAGATGCATGGTTTGCCATTACGATACCTTAATATGCTTTTGAATAAACTCTTAATCCTTTATATAGCATAAAAAATCAAAAGGTCAATTCAAATTTCAGCACCTGGCTCCCTCTCTTTTAAAAAAAGCGTGCCGCCTCTTGCTCCAAGTCTACGTCCTGCAGCGGGTAAATTTGCTGGGCACAGGTATAGACAATTTTCCCTCCCACCAGGGCAATACACTGGGCGCAAATACCTTTCATCATGCATTGCATGGGGGCATGTAAGATATAATAGGTTTTCGCCAAAGTCTTAGCGTCCGCCTTTTGCTGCATATAGCGTGCATGATGGACGTTGGCCAAAACAATGCGGTCATAGACCCCAAAATCTGGAAGAGCTTCTCCTTCCCAAAAGTCCACCTCACAGCCTGGTGCCTCAAAATGCTGCCCCCAAGGCAGTGGGTCCAACAACAGCTTTTCCCCGGGCTTTGACAAAAAGGCGCTGCCGCTGGGCCCCATGAAAAAAACCTTGTTCCCCACTTTAAAGTGTTGCACCAAGGAAGACGCTTTTCCCCGTTTTCCCACCATCACTTCAGCGCAGGTACCCTGCTCTAAGATTTTGCCCACAGAAACGGCAATGCCCCGCATGGGACAGGGAAAACCTCCCTGGGCATCATAATTTTGAATTTTATAAAATTGTCCCGACTTAAAGTTTTGCAAGGCCAAGGGCGCCCGTATCGTTAAGGTTATGGTGGTGTCCCCCACCTCCATTTTTTCAATCACCGCTCCAGAAACCAAAGACTTTTTGGGACTAGGGGCCGTCGGCAACAGAGCTGCCACTTTTTTGGAAAGGGCTTTGGCGCTGGCCAGGGCCTTGACCACGCTACCGGTATAATCCGGATGCAGGTCCCCCAAAACCGTGATCCTCCGCCCGTCGCCATGGCACCCGACAATAAAGGGATCTGCGGGGTCTGCCCTTAAAAAGGCATTTTCTGCCTTAAGATACAAGGGATCCTCCTCGGCAATCATGGTGTTGGCGCTGGTACCCGTTGCAAATAAAATCGTTTTGGCTGCAAGAATGCGCCCATCTTTGAGACGAAGCCCATCAACCCAACCTTCGGCGTCCACCTCAAAATCTTCAATTTCCGCATTTTCTTGGATCATGACCCCTTCGGCCAAGGCTTGGCGCAATTCCTCGGGATTCAAGCGATAACTGGGGGCAGCCTGGATTTTTTTCCGGTAAACCAAGGTGGCCCCGCCCCAGGCGGTTAAAAGCGCCCGCCGCGCTTGGGGTGTTTGGGCTTCTCGCAAGATTTGTCCATGGATTTTAAATTCCGCGACGTCGCCTGGAAAATGTTGCACTTGTTCGGCGTAATAGGCCAAAGCTTCCGTTGCGGCGTCCACGGCGGTTAATCCTCCGCCCACCACAACAATGGGCATCTTTACTATATAGGGCGTTGTGGCACCCTTTCGGGCAATGCCTGACACATGCAGGGCCATCAAAAAATCCGAAGCCGCCCGAACCCCCTTGGGCAGCCCACCGGGCAACACCGGCACATGGGGTTTGCCCGCGCCCAAGGCTAGGGCAATATGGTCTATGCCCAAATCAAAGGCTTGGGCCGTGGTGAGGGTTGACCCCATGCGCACCCCATCTAACACTTCAAAGCCCCGTCTGCGCTCCAGCAACAACCGCGCCGGCAGTAGAAAATTTTTATCCCAACGCACGGTGATGCCGTATTCGGCGACGCCCCCGAACCCTTGATTTTTGCGTTGGCTCAACGGTTCCCGGGGCAATCGATAAATGGGTTTCGGCGCTTCCAGCAAAGGCTCAATTTTCATGCCCTCCACCGCTAGCACGTCGTGGCCCAGGTTTAGCATATAATGACTAAAGGCAATGCCCGCGGGGCCTAAACCAGCGACCAAAATTTTATATCCCGTGGGGGGTGAGGGTAAGGGCGCTTGGATATTGAGGGGATTCCAGCGGGTCAACAAACTATAGATTTCAAAGCCCCAGGGCAAATTCAAAATGTCTTGGACCAATTGGGTTTCCACCATGGGAACATCCACCTGCTCTTGGCGTTGGAACACACAAGACTTGGAGCAATCATTGCAAATACGGTGGCCCGTCAAGATGGCCAAGGGGTTGTCCAACAAAACCACGGCCAGGGCGGAAAGCGGGTTCCCCTCTTGTAGCAAAACCATCATTTCAGAAATCTTTTGATCCAGAGGACATCCTTTAAGTTGGACCCCCAGGGGATTGGTTTGATAGGTGCCATCGGGGGTCTTTAATCCTGTGCGACAAGAATCTTTTCCCCGGGGGTGGCATTTTAAACAATACCCCACCTGATCCATGGCGTAGGCCAAGCCACGGCCAGGGTCTGTCAGGTCAAAGCCCTCTCGGAAATGGGGGGCCGGGGGTGGCTCTAGAAAGTCTGCATAGGAGAGGGGCTGCCGCAAATGAAAAAGCACACTACCTTGATGATGGCGACGGCCTTCGTCTGTAAAGAGGGCCCAGGCCGCATACCCCGCCGCTTCTTTTAAGTCTGTGGCATGCTCTTCTGGGTTGGATAGTCCGTGCAACACTTGCGTGGCATAGAGATGTTCATCTTCCAAAAATTTCTGGGGTGGAACAGCGGCCTCTCTCCCCAGAAGCGCCACCCGCCGCTGGATAAAGTCCCGCTGACAGCGAAACAAGACACTTTCTTTGAGGTAACGTTGTTGGAGATCCTTTAGGGCATCTTCTATGCCGAAGAGGCTCGCCAAAAAGCCTTCCAGAGCCTTAGCCCGGGGCAGCAACGTTTCGGGTCCCTGAAAATGAGCATGCAATCTTTGAAGACCCGGGAGATTATATAAATCCTCATAGGTCAGATCAAATTTTAAGTTTAAAACGGGGTCCATGTTTTCTCTTATGTGATGGTTACGTCGATCATAAGAGGATTGAGGGTCTGGGTCAAGACGGGGCCTAAAGGTAGTGCACACTCCAGTATTTGCTTTTGCTTGTTTTTCAAGATATACTGCTGGAAATTTAAGGAGCGACGGATGCAATTGAAATTTAAGAGGAAGCCGCAACTGAGCGAGGTTTTGTCCTTTCTCTACGGCATCACCGGCCTTATTCTCATGGGCGGGTTGTTTTTGTTCTCCCTTTATTTATATCACTTGGCCCACCCCGATGCTTTTGCTTATCTTCCCCGGGTTTTCGCTTCTCGCCTTGGCAAGTTATTGCTTTTGGGGTTCACGGTTGCGTTCTGGTATCACTTTGCCGCAGGCATTCGTTATTTGTGCCGGGACTTAGGCATGGGCCTTTCTGAAAAAGCCTCGGCGACCTCAGGTGTTTTTGTTTTGTTCTTTACGCAGACCATGACCTTTCTTTCCATTTGTGCTGTGTGGGCTTCCCGATGAACCTTTTCCTTAAAAATAGTAAAGCATTACCCTCGGCCAAGAATGCTCTAGGCCTCTGGTGGGCCCAGCGATGGACCGGGGTTTTTCTTATCCTTCTGACTTTCTTTTTGGTGTCGCGTCTGTTTTCAGGCCTGGGACCCAATGGGTTGAGCGCTTGGGTGTCGCGTCCTCTCAATAGCTTGGCCCTGATCTTTTTTTTATTGTTTGGGTTTTATTATGCTTGGCTTGGACTGCAGGTCTTAATTGAAGAGCATGTGCACAACACGCTTTTCAAATACGTAAGTCTTTTGTTGGTCAAGGGATTTTGTTTTTTGGGCGCCGGCATTGGCATTACGAGTCTCTTGATTTTACTCGTCAAAAGTTCTGCTGTCTTAGTTTAGGGCTTCTGCAGCCCCTCAATTTTGGTGGCCAGTCTAAAATCATTTTCCGTAAGGCCCTGGATTTTATGGGTCCAGATCTCGACGCCACACTGTCCCCACGAAATCGTTAAATCCGGGTGATGGTCTTGTTGTTCCGCGAGATCCGCAATTTGATGGGCAAACCCCATGGCGCCCATAAAGTTTTTAAAGGCGTAGGCCTTATATAAATGTCCCGCCCCATTAAGGCTCCATCCGGCCCCCAGATTGCTGAGGTGCCCCTGGATTTCTCCGGGCTCTAGCGCCCCTTTCTCGCTTCGGCACGGGGTGCAGGATGTATCTCGTGTTTTTTCCATTGGGTTCTCCTCTTCTCGTAGTATAAGCCATGACGTCCTATGCATCTAGCACTTTAGGTTGGATGGTTATAAGAAAAGGAGCAAAAAAACCTCCGATCTTAAGGATAAATAATCCTTGCAATTTGCGGGAAGCCGGACTAGGGTGGTTGGATATCCTTGCCCGGCAACCATTGCTGGGCTAAGGTGGGTCGCCACTTTAATCGAAAGGAACCGCAAAATGGCACTATATGAATGTATATTCATTGCCCGTCAGGACTTATCCCCTGCCCAGGTCAATGATTTGTTAAACACCTACAAAGATGTAATTTCTTCCCAACAGGGTACTGTCAGTCGGACAGAATACTGGGGTTTGAAAAAAATGGTTTACGACATTAAGAAAAATGCGCGTGGTCACTATGTCTTGATGAACATCGATGCAACATCTGCAGCTGTGAAAGAAATGGAACGCCTGATGTACATCAATGAAGACATCCTGCGCTATTTGACCTTGAGAATGGAAACACTGGATGAAAAGCCATCGGTTATGATGCGCGTGAAAACCGGTCGCGACTATGAGCGTGAGGACCAGGGCCGTTACCACAGAGAAGACGCTTCTCCAGAGGTCATTGTTGACGACGCCCCAACTGTTTAACCATTAAATTTTCAAGGAGAACCCTTATGTCTGATTATCAATCATCGTCTTCCGGCAGCTCAAAGCCCGGACAGACATTCTTTCGCCCCCGTCGCTCTTGCCCTTTTACAGGGGAAGGCGCTTTGGAAATTGATTACAAAGATGTCAAAATGCTCTCTCGTTTTATTACGGAGCGCGGACGCATTATGCCACGTCGTGTGACCTTTGTTTCCGCTGCGAAGCAACGGGAATTAGCAATTGCCGTTAAGCGCGCGCGTTTTTTGGCGTTAATGCCTTACATCGTTAAGTAGAGGAAACAGCTATGCAAATTATTTTATTAGAGCGCGTTGAAAAACTAGGATCCATTGGATCCGTTGTGGAAGTAAAGCGGGGTTTTGCGCTGAATTTCTTGATTCCCCAAGGAAAAGCCATGCGTACCACGCCGGCCAACATTGCGTATTATGAAAAGATGAAAGCAGAATTAGAAGCGGAGAACCTCAAGAAGAGGGGAACGGCTGAAGAAAAAGCGCAAAGTCTAAACAATGTCTCCATCCTTTTGGTGCGTCAAGCCAGCGACAGCGGCCATTTGTATGGGTCGGTGAATGCCCGGGATGTGGCGGCCGTGTTGTCCAGTGAATACTTCCCTGTGGATCGCAGCCAAATCGTCATTAATGTTCCCATTAAGACCGTAGGCGTCCATGGGGTTGAGGTGCGCTTGCATCCAGAGGTTCTATCCACAGTGCATGTTTGTGTTGCCCAAACCCAAGAGGAAGCAGAAAAAGTCAGGGACTCTTTCTTCCATAAAGCAGAGCCCCAAGAAGCCAAGGAAAAGCCTGCGCCTAAGGAAAAAGCCAAAGGTAAAGCTAAGGCTGAAGCTGCAGAAGAAGTAGTTGCCGCAGAAGAATAAGCGCGACATCAAAAAAAACCCGCCCCCCTTTGACCGGGGGCGGGTTTTTTATTACCGTTTTTCGTGAACCTTAAAAAGGTAACATGGCATTACTTGGTGTTGCGGGCGTTCTCTACCAACTTCCGGAAATCAGCGGTTTCGATGAGACCAGACTGCATGTCTCCGCCGGTTAGAATAAACGT